>ERZ1292633.235-Hain-H41-02um-R1-235-length-73021-cov-7_pt1 | contig 73021 bp, 59 predicted proteins | sample MGYA00564406_ERZ1292633 | MGnify/ENA primary metagenome ERZ1292633 (study PRJEB36523, sample SAMEA6512639) | groundwater metagenome | collected 2019-01-08 | study: AquaDiva: Metagenomics assemblies of 32 groundwater samples
ACACTCCCCTTGAAATGCGAGTACAGGAAGTATATGCTATACGCACGATTAAATCCAAAATGCTCTAGCCCTGCACCTGATCCTCTTGTAAGGGATTGGGTGAGGAGTGCCTCAACACCGGGTTGAGTGCGGGGTGGCGAGTGCAAGTGGGGGTGGTGAGTGGAGATAGGGGGTGAGTGAGGGTGGCATACACTCCGCACCCTCCCCATCACCACCCCAACCCTCATTCCCCAACCTCCACTCCACACCCCCTCACCAGAACCCGCTACCCCGCACCCGTCACCCGTCCCTCAAATACAGAAGGACCCGCCACTGGCGGGTCCCTCTTGGCGTCGAAACGCCGGTGTCTGACGGAGCAGAATTCGTCTAGTTCCCCTCGGAATCCAAGTCATAGGTAAGTCCTTCGGCTTCGCGCAGCACTGCCAGTACCGCCTCGGAACTTGCCGCGTTCGTTGCGAACGCTGGCGTCGGCGTGAACGAGAAAGTCACCGCGCGACGGGTCCCTTCGGGCCAGTCGGCCATCAGCAGGCCGCCAACGAGTCGGCGGATCGCCTGCCCACACTCGACGAGCAGCGCCTGGGCGGTTTCGGCAAGCACGGCCAGCGGAATCTGCAGGTCGCGGGTCACCAGTTGCCCGGTCGTTTCGTCCCGCCACGCAGCATCCCCAACCGCTCCGCGTTCCGGCCAGACCCCCACGTGCCGCACGGTGTCGACCCGATCGTCGGCAGACCGCCGGGATTCCAGCGCGGCGGCCAACGCCAGCGCCAGCGCTTCGGGGCTGGGAATGCCGTAGAGCGTCACGACATCGCGCGACGGGTGTTCCATCGTCAGGGGCGACGGTACGGAGCTGACGTGCGCGAGCACACTCGAGTACTCAGGCGGCTGCTCTTCTACCATCACAAGTACATCCATGAATACCTCCTCAGGCGTCCTTTCACTAATAAGTACTTGCAAGTACCGGGCCGCGTCACGCGATGTTCCGTCACGGAATCGTCACGAGGACCTGTCTCGAGACTGGACGCCTCTCGGGCCTGTCCCCGGTTCTGACCGAGCGAAGGCGCACAGCGTAACGAGGGAGCGGACTGAGGCGCAGTCTCGCCGGTGCAGCGTGCGGCGTTCCGCGCACAACGCGAGAGCCTCGTGCGAGGTTCTGCCGGGCGGCTGATTCCGGACGGCACCGACCACGGACACGTCCGTGGTGATCAGAAGAAGCCCCGACCACGGTAGAAATCGTCGTGTGCGCGCGGATAAATTGAATGCACGATGCGCATCAGACTCTTGTTCACGCTTGCCGTGCCGCTCATCGCGTTGCCGGCGTTCGCCCAGACGCGTTCCCCCAATGAGTACGGCAGTATTCCCGTGCTCGAGTACCACAAGATCACCGGGAAGGACAGTCGCTGGGGCCGCTCGCACGATGGCTTCAGGCGCGACCTCGAGCTGTTGTACTCGCGCGGCTACCGCCCGATCACGGTATCGCAGCTCGTCGACAAGACGATCGACATCGCGGCAGGCATGTCGCCGGTGGTGGTCACGTTCGACGATGCATCCCCCGGACAGTTCCGGTATGTCGAGAAGGGCGGCGCACTGGAGATCGACCCGAAGAGTGCCGTCGGCATCTGGCTCGCCTTCAGCAAGGCACATCCGGACTGGGGCACGCGGGCCACGTTCTGCCTCCTTCCCAGTGCCACCGAGGGGCACGCGTTCTTCGGTGACAAGGGGATCGAAGGCCAGAAGACGGAGTGGCGGTTCCCCAAGCTGCGGTTCCTCGTGGCGCGCGGCTTCGAGCTGTGCAACCACACGCTGTGGCACGCCCGGCTCAACAAGTACAGCGACACGATGGTGCAGGAGCAGATCGCGCGCGGCGCCATGGCCATCGACTCCGCCGTGCCCGGCTACCGGGTGCGCACACTCGCCGTGCCGCAGGGCTTGTGGCCAGCGAACCGGGCGCTGGCCCGCGAGGGACGATGGACCGACCCACTGAGCGGCCGGGTGATGACCTACAAGTTCGACGCGGTGCTCAAGGTGGCGGGTCCGCCGTCGGTCAGCCCGCACGACAAGTCGTTCAATGCAGAGGCGATTCCGCGCATCCAGGTGATCGGCGACAATCTGGCCGTCTGGCTCGACCGCATCGAAGCATCGCGCTTTGTGTCCGACGGCAAGCCGCACAGCGTCACGGGACCGCGGTAGCGTCAGCTCCCGGCGTCAGCCCGGCAGCTGCTCCAACTCGTCCCAGCGCGCCACCGCACGCCGGAAGTGCGGTATGACGATCGAACCGCCGACGACCAGCCCCACCGAAAGCGTCTCGAAGATCTCGGCGCGCGCCACTCCCTCCTCGCGGCAGCGGGTGAGGTGATACGTGATGCAGTCGTCGCAACGCAGGACCGTGGAAGCCACCAGGCCAAGCAGTTCCTTGGTCTTCACGTCGAGGGCGCCCGCCTCATAGGTCTTGCCGTCGAGCGCAAAGAAGCGGTTGACGACGAGGTTGCCCTCGCCGAGGATGCGTTCGTTCATGCGCTCGCGGAATTCGCGAAACTCGGCGAGCGACTGGTCATCGGCGTGATCGTGACTCATCGGCGGTTCCGTAGGGTGGTGATGGCCTGGTCGATGGCGTCTTTCTGCTGAGGATGGGTGGCGGTGCGGCGCAGGTCGGTGAAGGTGTCGAGCGCGAGCTTGAGGGCAACCGGGTCATCTTCGGCCGTGCCCACACTTGCGGCGTTATCGGCAAGATTTGCCTTGGCCAGTTCGTCATCGGGGAACCGCTCGGTGACCTGCAGCCAGCGCTGCATGCGGCCGCGTGGCTCGGTGTCGGTGAGGGCCCACAGGTGCCAGGCCCCGCGGTGCGATGGATCGACAGCGAGCGCGCGCGACGCGAGCTCGCCAACCACCTCCGGGCCGCGCCCCGTCAGCCAGTAGGCATTGGCCAGGCGCACGAGGGCGCGGGCATGGCCGGGTTCGCGATCGACCACCACCTCCATGAGCGGACCGAGTACTTCGGGAATGCCGGCGTGCCGGTCGGCCGCGGCGAAGATCTCGTCCGTGGAGGTCTTGTCGGCAAAGGTCGCGAGGGCCTCCAGCAACTGCGGAAGGTCCGCCTGCTGCCGATATGCGTGGACGATGGACGCGAGCTGCGACAGTGCGTTGCTGGGAGGCGTGTTCATGCGAGAGAAATCTATCCCGGATGGCCGTCTGGCGGCGTCCAACGCCCCTGCCCTGCCGACGTCCAATCGTCACGGGGCGAAGGGGTGGAATAGCCCGTTCCGGAACCCATGGCGGACCGTCCAGAGGGCGGACCGTCCAGAGGGTTGCGCGAACGGTACGCGCGCGCCATACTCAACCTCAGCCGGTCGGCGCACAGCGCCCGAGCGGCAAATGCACAGTTCCGCTTGAGCCGCGCTGACGCGGCGAGCGACTCCGGCGCCAAGCGCCGCGAGTGACGGTGATTCCGTTTCGATCTTTCCGGGCCACGTGACGTTCCGTGGCGTGGAATGACGAGGCGCCAGGAGCGCCTCGTCTGGTCCGTTTACAACGTGCTGGTTGCAGTTTGACGCGCCTGAGGCGCGTTCGGTTCGCGGAGGCAGCGGACCACCTTGTCCCGCAGGAAGCAGTCGGAGTGTTCACTCCTTGCACCGCCGGACCGCGACACTGCGGTTCGGGTTCCCGTGTGTCGATTCACCACAATTTTCCCACGCATGAGCGAGAATCGTCGTCCTCGCCGTCGCGGGCGCCCGACGCGCTCGCGCGGGCAGTCCGCCCCAGAGTCCACCTCGGCTGAAGCCGATCCGTACCTCGACTCCGCCCCGGCCGAAACGGCGGCGGCGACCGCGCCCGCTCCGGCCGACGAGTCGAGCGTCAACGACGTTCCAGCGACGGAACCCGCGACCAATCTCCCTGGCACCTCGGGTGAGACCGGAGCCCCCGAGTCAAACGGCTCCGGGCGTCCGGCATTCGAAAGCCGCCGTGACGGTCGCGAAGGACGCGAAGGACGCGAAGGACGCGAGGGGCGCGAGGGGCGTCGCGGTCGCCGCCACCGCGGGCGTAACCGTGGTGGAGAACAGAGTCCGCAGGGTGGCGGTGGTGGCCCTCCGCCGCAGCCCATCGTTGCGGACAGCGAGACCATCGGTTGGTACGACCCGACGCGGGATGCGGGCTTCATTCGACGCCCCGGAGCCAGCTACCTCGAAGAGCAGGGCGATGCGCATGTCCCCGGCCATCTCGCCCGAACGCACGGCCTTCGCAAGTCCGATGAAGTGCGTGCCACGACCGGGCGCGATCATCGGGGACGCATCACCGCGGTGGATATCCTCTCCATCAACGGCCAGGATCCGGCTGACGCCATGCGTCGCCCTGACTTTGCCTCGCTCACCGCGAGCTATCCCGATCGGCGCCTGACGCTCGAAACGGGACGCCAAGCCAAGGCTGGCCCCGAACTCACGCGACGCGCGATCGACCTGATTGCGCCCATTGGGTACGGTCAGCGCGCGTTGATCGTCGCTCCGGCCCGCGCCGGCAAGACGATGCTGCTGCAGGCGATCACCGAAGGGGTGGCACTGATGCACGCGGAGGCGACGCTCCTCATCCTGCTGGTCGACGAGCGCCCTGAGGAGGTCAGCGAGGCGATCTCGTGGGGCGTGGGCGAAGTCATTGCGTCGTCGTTCGACATGCCGGCAAGCCGCCACGTCGAAGTCACCGAGATCGTGCTCGAGCGGGCACGCCGCCTGGTCGAACTGGGACGGGACGTGGTGATCGTGCTCGACTCGCTCACCCGCATGGCCCGCGCACACAACACCGCCGAGCGCGGTACTGGACGCACAATGTCGGGCGGCCTCGACACGTCGGCGATGGCCAAGCCGAAGGCCTTCTTCGGCTCGGCCCGCGCCATCGCGCCCGAACACGGCGGCGGTTCGCTGACCATCATCGCCACGGCGCTGGTCGAGACGGGATCGCGCATGGACGACGTGATCTTCGAGGAATTCAAGGGTACCGGAAACTGCGAGATCAAGCTCGACCGCTCACTGGCCGAGAAGCGCATCTTCCCCGCGTTCGATGTGGCCAGTTCCGGAACGCGCCGCGAAGAGAAGCTCTACAAGGTGGGGCAACTCGACGCGATCTACACGCTGCGCCGGGGTCTTCAGCAGATGCCGCCGCAGGCGGGCATGGAGTGGCTGATCAAGCGCATCGCCAGCACCCCCAACAACGACGCGCTGCTGGCCGGCTTGTAGGCCCGCGCCACCGGAACGAGCGAGGGCACGAGACAAGGTCTCGTGCCCTCGCCTCGCGATCTACCGGCTTTTCGGCGCGAGGTGCTCAAACAGCGACGCGATGGCGCGCATGCCGCGGCGGAAGTTGTCGACGCTGATCCACTCGTCCGGCGCGTGCGCGTTCTCCCCGGGAAGGCCGAAGCCCATGAGGAGCACCGGGGCGCCCAGGATGCGCTCGAAGTCGCCGACCACGGGAATCGAGCCGCCTTCGCCAGTGACTTCCGGGGCGCGCCCGAACGCCGACTCCAGCGCTACCTTCGCGGCTTCGAACAGGGGACCTTCGAGGTCGGCGCGCCACGGCTTGCCGCCGTGCAGGTGCCGCACCGTCACCGTCACGCCCTTGGGCGCGACACGCGCGACATGCGCCTTCATCAGGCGTTCGATCTCGGCTGGATCCTGGTCGGGCACGAGGCGGCAGCTCACCTTGGCCATGCTCACGCCGGGAAGCACCGTCTTGGCCCCCTCGCCGGTGTAACCGCTCAGCATCCCGTTCACCTCGCAGGTCGGCCGCGTCCAGAGCCGCTCGAGCACGGTGTACTTCGGCTCACCGCCGAGCGCCGAAGCGCCGACTTCCTGGCGGAAGTGCTCTTCGTCGAACGGCAACTTGCGCATGCTGGCGATGACGTTCGGCGGAAAAGCGCGCACGGCGTCGTAGAAGCCCGGGATGACCACGTGGCCCTCGGCGTCGTGCATGGTCGCGAGGATGCGGGCGAGCGCCATGGCCGGATTCACCACCGCGCCACCGTAGCTTCCCGAGTGCAGGTCGCTCGACGGGCCACGCACGTCAATCTGGAAGTACGCGAGGCCGCGCAGCGAACTCAGGATGCTCGGGATGCCCGGGGCGAACATCGAGGAGTCGGAGATGACGACCCCGTCGCAAGCCAGCCGCTTCTTGTGGGTCTCGATGAACGGCGCCAGATGTTCGCTGCCGATCTCCTCCTCGCCCTCGGCGAGCACGATGACGTTCACCGGCAGCGAACCGCGCACGGCAAGCAGGGTCTCCAGCGCCGCTATGTGCGCAAACAGCTGGCCCTTGTCGTCCACGCTGCCGCGGGCAAAGAGCTTGCCGTCACGGATGGTGGGCTCGAACGCCGGCGAGGTCCACAGCTCGAGGGGTTCGGCTGGCTGCACGTCGTAGTGACCGTACACAAGGATCGTCGGCGCGCCGGCGGGTGCCTTGCGCCACTCGGCGAGCACCACCGGGTGGCCGGCCGTCGGCAGGGTTTCCACGGCAAAGCCGATGCGGGCGAGTCGTTCGTGCACCCAGGCGGCCGCGCGCTGCGTGTCGGCGTTGTGCTCCGAGCTCGCGCTGACGCTCGGGATGCGGAGAAACGCGAAGAGGTCGTCGAGCAGCTGCGCGTCACGCGCGGCGAACCGCGCTTCGAGGTCGACGGGAAACGAGGTCATCTGGACTCCGGAATTGAAGGCGTGGAATGCCCGGGCCACTCGCCGTTCCACCCGTAGAGCAACCAGGCACGCTGGCGGCCAAGCAGGGTGTCGTGAGCGGTACGGACGACTGGTGGTCCTTCGTCGATTCGGGCAAAGAAGGGCGCGAGCGCAACGATCGGTTTCGGCTCGGCGCCGTCCGTCTCGTCGAGGATCAGTACCAGCGCGTCGTCGCGCACGGCGCGCTGGCGGAACAACGGCCAGAGGTCGTACTGGTTGGGGCGACTGCCGAGATTGAGCGAGAAGACGCCGAGTGTGTCGGCCCCGCGCTGCGCCAGCGACCAGCTGAGCTGCGCGGCGTCCTGATAGCGGTCGGCGGCTACCCAGACCTGCGGCGGAGGGTTGTTGCCCTGCCCGTTCGCGCGTGCCGTGCGCACGGCGGCCTCCACATCGCGCGCCACGCCGTCCCATCCGTACGCCTGACTCACCGGGTCGCGACGCGGTCGCAGTCCCAGCCGCGGTGCCAGCAGGGTGGTGGCATCGACATAGACCACCACGACGAGCACTCCCCCGAACCAGAGTCCGCTTCGCAGCCACGCCGCGCGGTATCCACGAGCCGTCTCGACGGCGAGGAGGATCATGGCCGGAAGCCAGGCGGCAGCCGGCCAGTTGGCCTCCACGTTCTTGCGCGTGGCGCTCCAGGCGAAGAAGAGCAGCACAAAGACGCTGACGGTGCCGAGCAGCCGTGCGATGCCGTCGTCGCGCGCGCGCAGCGCTCGCCACACCGCGCCCACGAGGAGCACGAACAGGATGGGCGACGCAAGCCCCGCCTGACCGCCAACGAGGTTGAGCTCACGCTGCAGCACCGCCGCCACGCCGGCGCTCTTGGGCGCCCCGAGACCATGACCGAGCTGGAACGCGAACGATGCCCACTCGTGGGTGGCGTTCCACCAGAGGTTGGGCGAGAGCACGAGCGACGCGACGACGACCGCCACCCACGGGCCGCTCTCGCGGAAGCGCGCGCGCAGCGGGGCATGGAGCGCGAAGGACAGCGCGATGGCCATCGGCACGAGCACTGCCGTGTACTTGGACAACATTGCCACGCCGATGGCGATGCCCGCGACGGTCCACCAGCGCAACGACGCACGCGAGCCGACCGGCGCAGACAGCGCTTCGACCACCGCATGCAGCGTCCACGCGAGGGCGAGGAACAACGGCGCGTCGGGCGTGGCCAGCACGTAGCCCGCCGCGGCAAGCGGGAGGCAGGAGAAGATCAGTGCGGCCCACCACGCCGCGTCATCGCCGCCGAGCCGCCGGGCGGTACGGATAAGGGCAAACCCGGCGAGAGTCCCGGCCAGTACCGCGCCAAGTCGCACGCCAAGCGCGGTATCGGGCCCGAGGGCCACGAGCCAGGCAATGGCCGGCGGATGGTCGAAGTATCCGGCGGCCAGCCGGTGGCTCCATTCCCAGTAGTACGCCTCGTCGTTCGTGAGCGGCACGAGCGCCGCCATGACAAGGCGAATCACCGTGCCGGCGGCCAGAACCTGCAGGGCTCTGGTCCACTTCGTTCCGGTGGAGATGGCGGTGGGCAGAAAACTCATCAAGGAAAGGACGTGGGCGACGATTCCGTTAGCTTGCAGAATCTACGCTCCAACGCGGTCCACCGCCCCCAACAGCGCAGCCCCATGCCCAACCTGCTGGCACTCGAATCCTCGCCGTACCTGCAGCAGCATGCCGACAACCCCGTGGAGTGGCATCCCTGGGGTGAGGCTGCCTTTGCGCGCGCGCGCGCCGAGGACAAGCCGGTCCTGCTGAGCATCGGCTATGCCGCCTGTCACTGGTGCCACGTGATGGCGCACGAGTCATTCGAGAATGAGGCCACGGCGGCGCTGATGAACGAGTTGTTCATCAATGTGAAGGTGGACCGCGAGGAGCGCCCCGACGTGGACGCCATCTACATGCAGGCGGTGCAGGCGCTCACCGGACAGGGCGGTTGGCCGATGACGATGTTCCTGACGCCGGACGGCGAGGCGTTCTACGGTGGTACATACTTCCCCCCGGAGGACCGGCACGGCATCCCGGCCTTTCGCCGCATCCTCGCCAGCGTCTCCGACGCCTGGCGAACGCGGCGCGCCGACGTGCTGCGCGGCGCAACGTCGCTGCTCAAGATCTACGAACCGGCGGCGCAGCCGGCGCGCGCCGGTGCGCCGGTGGATGTCCGGGTGCTCGAGGACGCGGAGCACATGCTGCTGGCGCAGTATGACGCGACGAATGGGGGTTTCGGCGGCGCGCCCAAGTTCCCGCCGACCATGGCCCTCGACTTCCTGCTGCGGCGGTGGGCACGCACGGACAATGCCGCGTTGCTGAACGTGGTGCGCTACACCTGGAACCGCATGGCGGGCGGCGGGATCTTCGACCAGGCGGGAGGCGGCTTCCACCGCTACACGGTGGACGGCATCTGGCTGGTGCCCCACTTCGAGAAGATGCTCTACGACAATGCGTTGCTGGTCCGCCTGGGGGCGCACCTCTGGCAGGCCACGGGCGACGACGCCGTCCGTGAGGCCACCGAGCGGACGCTGGCCTGGGTGGAACGTGAGATGACCGCTCCGGCGGGTGGCTTCTACGCGTCACTCGACGCCGACTCGGAGGGGCACGAGGGGAGGTTCTACGTCTGGTCGCTCGACGAACTCCGCGAGGTGCTCGGCGAGGACGCCGTGGCGCTCGCCCCATTCTGGGCAGCGTCCGACCGGGGAAACTTCGAGGGAAAGAACATTCTCTGGATGCCGCGTCCGTTGGAGGAGTACGCGATGGCAGCAGGGTACGATGCTGCCGAGTTCAAAACCACGATCCAGCGCGCGCACGCCGCCCTGCTCGCCGCCCGCGAGAATCGCGTGCGCCCGGGACGCGACGAGAAGATCGTCGCCGGCTGGAACGGCCTGATGCTGCGCGGCATCGCCGAATGCGCGCGCGTCTTCGGCGAACCGCGCTGGGTGACGCTGGCCACGCGCGCCGGCGACTTCCTGGCATCGGCGCTGGTACGCAATGGACGCGCCTTCCGTGTCTACGCCCGGGGAGAGGCGCACATCGGGGGGTTCCTCGAGGATCACGCCGCACTGGGGCTCGGCTTCCTGTCGCTCTACGAGTTAACCTTCGAAGCGCGATGGCTCACGCTCGCACAGTCGATGGCCAACGCCTGCAACGCGCAGTTCTGGGATGACACCGTTGGGGCGTACTTCGACACCGCCGCGGACGCCGAGGCGCTGGTCACGCGCCCTCGCGACGTCACCGACAACGCGCTGCCGGCAGGGAATTCGCTGGCGGTGGAACTGCTCCAGCGACTCGCCGCGGTCAGCGGCGATGTCGAACTCGCGCGACGCGCCGGTTTCGTGCTTTCGTCGCTGTCGGGCGCCATGGCGCAGCATCCCCTGGCGTTCGGACACCTGCTGGGCGCCGCGGAGTTCGAGGCACACGGAGCGATGAGCGTGGCAATTGCCGGGCACGCCGACTCGCGCGAATTCGTGCAGCTGGCCCGCACGGTGGCCCAACGCTACGTGCCGTCGCTGGTGCTGGCCGGTGGCACGGCGGGACCGCCGGCACTGCTGGACGGAAAGTCCGAGGTGCAAGGCCGCGCGCGCGCGTATCTCTGCCGCGGCTTCCGATGTGATTCGCCGACTGGCGAGCCCACCGAGCTCGCCGCCCAGCTTGCCGGCGCTATTGGAAGTCCAGCGCCAGGTTCATCGCCGGGGCCGAGTGCGTGAGCGCCCCGACGGAGATGCGGTTGACTCCGGTCTCGGCGATGGCGCGCACCGTGTCCAGGCGCACCCCTCCCGAGGCCTCGGTCACCAGGCGGCCCGCGACGATCGCGACCGCCTCGCACAGCATGGCGAGATCCATGTTGTCGAGCAACACCGCGTCGGCGCCGGCGTCGAGCGACGCCCGTACCTGATCGAGCCGGTCGCATTCGACCTGCACGACGGTGAGTGGCGGCGAGAGTTCGCGTGAACGCTTCACGGCGGTGGCGACGTCGCCATCGACCGCCGCGAGATGGTTGTCCTTGATGAGCACGGCGTCGGCCAGCGTCTCGCGATGATTGAAGCCGCCACCGCAGCGCACGGCGTATTTCTCGAGGCGACGCCACCCCGGCGTGGTCTTGCGCGTATCGAGGATCTGCACTCCCGTTCCGCGCACGGCCTCCACGTAGCGTGCCGTCAGCGTGGCGATGCCGGACAGGTGCTGAAGGAAGTTGAGGGCGGTTCGTTCGGCGGCGAGTACGCCACGTGCTTTGCCGTTGAGAAAGAGCAGGGTGGTGCCACGCTCCACGCGCTGAGCGTCCTCGACGTCCACGCGAATCTCCACCTTCTCGTCGCATCGGCAGAGCGTAGCCAGCGCCAGCGGCATGCCACAGATCATGCCGGGCTCGTGTGCCACAAGCACTGCGCGCGCCTTTCGCGTGGGGAGTACGGTGGCGAGGGTCGTCAGGTCGTTTGACGCCTGGTCCTCGTCGAGCGCCGCCTTCACCAGGCGCACGACTTCCGCTTCGGAAAGCGGAAAGTCGGGTTCCCCGCCGGCAAAGGCCGGCGTAGCCAGCGGCGTAATGCGCCGTGGCGGCACCCGCTCCGGGGTCATTCGCCGGGGTCCACGCCAGCGCTGGGCGGCACCGACGAGCTGCCGCCAATCGCCACCATGCGCTCGATCGCCAGGCTCGCCCGGGCGGCAATGTCGGCGGGCACGGTGATGCGATGCTGCAGGTGCAGCAGCGCGTCACGCACCTTGGGAAGCGTCGTGACCTTCATGTAGGCGCACGATGCCCGTTCATTGGCGGCGAAGAACTCCTTGCCCGGATACGCCCGCCGCAACCGATGCAGGATCCCCACCTCGGTGGCGACAATGAAGGTGCTGGCCTCACTCTCGGCGGGACGCTTGATCATCCCCTCGGTGGAGAGAATGTGCACTCCCCGCGGATCAACGTCACCGGCCGAGACGGCCTCGACAACGCTGGTGGCACAGCCACACTCGGGATGAATCAGGAACTCGGCGCCGGGGTGCAGGGAACGCTGCAGCCGGATGTTCTCGGGATCGATGCCGGCGTGCACGTGGCATTCGCCCATCCAGACATGGATGTTCTTACGCCCGGTGAGGCGGCGCACGTGCGCACCCAGGAACATGTCGGGAAGAAACAGTATCTCACGGTCAGCCGGGATGGCATTCACGACTTCCACCGCGTTCCCCGACGTGCAACAGTAGTCGGACTCCGCTTTCACCTCGGCCGTGGTGTTCACGTACGAGACGACAACCGCGCCGGGGTGTTCGCCCTTCCAGTCGCGCAACTGGTCGGCGTTGATCGTCGCCGCTAGCGAGCACCCGGCCGCGAGGTCGGGGAGGAGTACCGTCTTGAGCGGCGACAGGATTGCCGCCGTTTCGGCCATGAAGTGCACGCCGCAGAAGACGATGACGTCGGCCTCGGTGCGCGCGGCCTCGCGGGAGAGTCCCAGTGAGTCGCCAACGTAGTCGGCAAGGTCCTGGACCTCGGGACGCTCGTAGTTGTGCGCGAGGATGACGGCGCGGCGCCGGCTGGCCAGCGAACGGATCTCTTCGACGAGCGCGGCCTGCGCCGCCGGCTGGGCATTCGACATGTGCGAAAAGTAGCCCACCCCGCCGCCGGCGGGGAGTCGGGGTGCTGGCGCCGAACGCACCACTCCGCGATCATCCAGTCGTGCAGAACCTGACCGCGCTTGCCTCCGCGCTGATTGCCACGCTGTACTTGCTGGCTGCGACGATGCTCGTCGGTACCGCCGCCTTCCATTTCCTGGTGTGGCGGCGCACCAGCCTGCCCCAGGGACCCGTGCGCGCCGCCGCCGACGAACAGGTTGCGGCGCTGGTGCTCACCTGCGGCAAGTGGAGCTCGGCCGCGCTGCTGCTGCTGGCTGGCCCCCGGGTCATTGGCGTCGCGTCGTTGCTCGACAACCGCTTCGCACTGCAGAACCGGCTTGCGGCGCTGGTGCTGCGCTCAGAATGGGGCGTCGGCCTGCTCGCCACCGTGTCGGCGGCGGCCCTCTCGTACGTCGGCTATCTCGGCGTCGCGAGGCGGCGGGCATGGGGATGGCCCATGATCCTGATCGGCGTCGTGTTGTTGGGGGTGGGCGCGGGACTGCAGGGGCATCCGGCGGATGCCTTCACCAGCCTGACGCTGGCGCCGCTCTTCGACGGCATCCACCTGGTGAGCACCGGCGGATGGCTGGGGTGCTTCTTCCTGCTGGTCCTCGCCGAGCGGCGCCTGCCGGCACACACGTCGTCACCGTGGACCGACCCGCTTGGCGCCATGCTCGAGCGCTACTTCAGCGCCTCGGGAGCGTTGGCTGCCGCCGTGGTGCTCACCGGCCTCTTCAGCGCCGCGACGCACCTCACGCTGTTCGAGGACATCCAGGGAACGCAGTATGGACACGTGCTCGCCGGCAAGGTGGGCATCTTTCTCATCCTGATGGCGTTCAATGAGTTTCATCGGCGGCACGCCGAGCGCAAGGCGCGCACGTCTGAGCGGCCACAGCTGGTGCATTCGCTCCGGTTCGAGGCCGGCCTCATCGGCCTTATTCTCGCGCTCACGGCCCTGCTGCTCGACGCCGACCCGCCGGGCGTCAACGAGGTGCGGACCGAGGTCTTCCGCGTCGCGCCAAAGGGAGCGGTCGACCTCAACCACCTGCAGCCGTAGCGGCTAGAACTCGATGTGGCGGCCGCGCCACTTGTTCTTGGGACGGGGAAAGTCGCGACGAAAATGGCCGCCGCGTGACTCGCGGCGCAGCAGAGCCGCCTCGGCGATCAGGCGCGCCGTCTCGAGCATGTTGGCCTCCTCGGTTGCCCCCACGGGCAGCCGTGCCGCGAGGTCGTCGAGCCGCGCAAGAGCGGTCCGCAATCCGTTGGCTGTGCGATCGATGCCCGCGTAATCCCACAGGATCACACGAATGGCATCAGCCGCCACCTGGGCGGCGCCCCGATCGCGCAGCACGGGCACACGCCACGCGCCCTTTCGCGGCAGGCGAGGCAACCGCGCCACCAGGGCCATGTCGCGCGCCACCCGTTCGGCGAAGACAAGACCCTCGAGCAGCGAGTTTGATGCCAGCCGGTTGGCACCGTGCACTCCGGTGCACGACACCTCACCGCAGGCGTAGAGTCGCTCGAGCGAGGAACGCCCCGTCAGATCGGTGACGACTCCACCCATCATGTAGTGTGCCGCTGGCGTCACCGGAATGAGGTCGCGGCGCGGGTCGATGCCTCGTGCGAGGCAAATGGAGAGGATGCCCGGAAAGCGGCGCGCAAAGGTGCGCTTGAGTGCTCTCGCGTCGAGGAAGACGCGCCGCCCCGCCTGTTGCTCGCGAAAGATCGCGCGCGCCACGATGTCCCGCGGCGCCAGCTCGACGAGACGGTGCACCTTGAGCATGAAGCGCACGCCCTTGTCGTTGACCAGCGTGGCCCCTTCCCCGCGCACGGCCTCGGAGATGAGCTGCAGGGGATTCTCGGGCGTGTCGAGCGCGGTGGGGTGGAACTGCACGAATTCCATGTCGGCCAGGCGCACACCCGCACGGTGCGCAATGGCATAGCCGTCGCCGGTGGCCACCTCGGGATTGGTGGTGTGCCGGAACAACTGCCCGCAGCCGCCGGCCGCCAGCACGGTCACATCGGCAATGATCTCCACGGCGCGCCCGGCGACGCTCGCCCGCACGCCGCAGCAACGCCCGGCCTGCACGATGAGGTCGAGCACGCGCGCGAGTTCGAGCACGTGGATGTTGGGAGACTCCTGCACCCGCTGTATGAGCGTGCGCGCCAGCTCGGCGCCCGTCTGGTCGCCCTGCGCATGCACGATGCGATGACGCGAGTGCGCCGCCTCCTTGCCGAGCGAAAGGCGCCCGCGCAAGTCGGTGTCGAAGCGAACGCCGGCGCTGACCATTTCCCTGATGCGGGCGGGACCCTCGGACGTCAGCACCTCCACGGCGGCCGCGTCGCACAGCGCCGCGCCGGCGGCGAGCGTGTCCTTGCGGTGCAACTCGGGAGAGTCGCCCGCGCCGAGCGCTGCCGCAATGCCCCCCTGCGCATAGGCCGTGGCCGAGTCGAACAGCGACCGCTTGGTCAGCACGTACACCTCGCCGTGCGCCGAGGCTCGCCACGCCGTGTGCAGGCCAGCGACGCCGGAACCGATGACGAGAAAGCGGGTGCGAATGCGTTGGGACATGCCTAATGCTCGCACGAGGACGGCCAGACGTGAAGGCCGCGCCACGACGGTTGGCAGGCGGCGTCATCGGGGTGATCTTTACTGGATGATTGCCATTCACGCTCTGTTGCGCCCCGCCCTCGTCGGCATGGCGGTCGTCACGCTTGCCGCCCTCAGCGTTCCGGCGGCCCCCGCTGCGCCCCGAACAGACGCCTTGCGGCGCCACGCAAGACTGGTGAGGAGCTCCCCGGCGGTGGACATGACCGTCACCGAGTCTCCGACGTCGGTGAAGCTCTGGTTTTCGGAACGCGTGGAAGTCAGCCTCAGCCGGGTCCAGATCATGGGTCCTGCCGGAACGGTCGTCGCCACGGGCCGCGCGTCGCGCATTCCGGGCGAGAACGAGATGGCCTTCATGGCCGTGGTTCGCGGCCCGCTTCCGGTCGGCCGACACACGGTCCGGTGGACTACGGCCTCCGATGACGGCCACCTCATGAAAGGCACTTTTGCCTTCGTCGTGGCTCCCGGGCAGTAGCGCGATGATCGACGCCGCCGGCGGCATCCTGGTCGTCACGCTCCGCTTCCTCGTCCTGGCGGCGACCACCGGAGTACTTGGCGCATGGGTCTTCGGCCGCCTGGTCGTGGGCAGGCTGATTGGCGACGCCGGTGATCGGCACCGACATTCCCTGCACCACTTCTCCGTTCGCGTTGCCATCTGGTGCACCGCAGTCCTTCTGTTATCTGCCGCCGCCCGTCTGTTTGCGCAGGCGGCGGCGTTCGCCGAGCCGGGTGATCCGCTCTGGCCGAGTGCGTTGTCGGTACTTCAAACCCGGTGGGGCTGGGCTCTCGCCGCGCAGGCACTGGCAGCCGGGATTGCCGGCGTCACGCTGCTGTTCGGGCGCCGCAGACAGGCGTGGCCACGCGTGTCCGAGGTCTGCGTGGCCGGGCTGGCCGTCCTTCCGGCATTTCTGGGCCACGCCGCCGCCGCCGGGGAGTGGCGCGCGTTCTCGGTGCTGGTGGACATCGCGCACCTGACCGCCGCCGGCAGTTGGGTCGGCGCGCTGGGGCTACTCACCACCGCGGCCGTCCGAGATCGCCGAAAGGTCGACGGATCCGCGCTCTGCGCCGCACTGATCGTCGCGTTCCATCCGGTGGCGGTGGTCGCTGCCAGCACGGTCTTCGTCACCGGACTTGTCACCGCCTGGCTGCGCATGGGGGTTCCGGTCGGCATCGCTTCGTCCTCCTACAGCGGCCTCTTCGTGGCCAAGCTGTTGCTCGTGGGAGTGACGGCCGCTCTCGGTGCCGGGCATTCGCGGCAAGCCAGGCGTCGTGTGCAGGCGGTCGAGGTGAACTCAACCAGCCGGACGCTGGTCTCGGAGACACTGCTGGCCGTGCTGGTGCTCGCGATCACCGCGGTGCTCGCGGGCACGGACCCCATCGGCTAGCCTTGGCGGAGTGCGTTGGGCCAGCTTGCTCCCACCCGCCCCACCGGCGATTCTTCGGACTTCATGCAGAAGCTTCTCGTGTTCGCTGGCATTCTCCTCGCCACTCACGTTGTCCTCGCCTTCATGCTCCCCAAGGGGGCCGCGGGGTTTCCATCTGCCAAGGCATCGGACGTCGGCATGGTGTTCGATTTGGGCGGCCGGGGCGACCAGTCCTTCAATGACGGCGCCTTTAGCGACCGCGAACGTGCCGCGCGCAGCGCTCGACGAGACCGAGGAGTGATGTTCACGCGGCCGGGTCGCACGTCATGAAGAAGGACATGGGCAAGCTCGTCGTCCTGATGATCACCGCCTTCATGGACATGGTGGGGATCCTCATGGTCATCCCGTTGTTGCCGTTCTATGCGAAGGAGATGAACGGCACCGGGTACGTGTTTCACGTGCTGAAGGCGCTCCACATGAGCGGCGACGGGGCCGTGGTGTCGCTGCTCATCGCCTGCTTCGCCATCGCGCAACTGGTCAGCGCGCCGGCATGGGGACGCGTCTCCGACCGCATTGGCCGGCGGCCCGCGCTGATGATCGGCCTCGGTGCGTCGACCGTCGCCTACGTGATATTCGCGTATTCGCAAGATCTCGACTGGCTGTTCTTCAGCCGGCTCGTGCAGGGAGCCGGTGGCGGCACCGTAGGCGTGATCCAGGCCTATGTGGCAGATGCCACGAAACCGCAGGACCGCGCCAAGGCGCTCGGTTGGTTGTCGGCCGCCACGAACGCCGGCGTGACACTCGGGCCGTTGCTCGGCTCGTGGGCCATGGGCTTCGGTCCGAAGGGACCGGGCCTTGCCGCGGCGACGATGTCGATCATCACGATGACGTTCGCGTATCGGTATCTCACCGAATCCCACGACGCGGCGGCGGCGAAGGCGGCGGGCAAGATCGTACGCCGATCCGGCGAGGCGGTCATGCGGATCGTGTCGCACAGCGGCGAGCCGGCCTCGCGCCTCATCTGGATCTACGCCATCACCATGGGTTCCTTTCAGGCGATGACGACGACGCTCGCGCTCTTTCTCGCGTGGAAGTTCGGCGTAACGGCGCACACGATCGGCTACTTCTTCGCCTACGTGGGCATCATCTCCGTGGTCACGCGCGCCGGCATCCTCGGCAAGATGGTGGACCGTTTCGGCGAGGCGCGGCTCTCGCGCATCGGCATGGTCCTGCTGGCATGCGGCCTGGGTGGAATGCCACTGGCGGGGAGCATTCCAACGCTCGCCATCGCCGTGGCGCTGGTCCCGCTGGGCACGGCCTTCACGTTCCCCTGCGTCACCGGGCTGCTGTCACAGGTCGTGCCCCAGCATGAGCGCGGTCTCTACATGGGCGTGCAGCAGACATTTGGCGGAGTGGCGCGCGTGGTCGGCCCCATCTACGCCGGATGGGCGTTCGACCATCTCGGCCCGGGAGTCCCGTTCTACACGTCGGCGGTGATCGTGTTGCTCACGATCCTGCTCGGACTCGACATGGAGAACTACACCAAGCCCGCCGCTGCAGAGGCGACAAACAAGGAACTGGCTGCCAGCATCTAGCAGCCGGCACCTGTCAACCGGCACCTGTCAACCGGCACCTGGCAAACAGCACCCAGCACGAACACCTGGCACCTGGCTGCTGGCCGCTCGCACGCCGCAGCGTAGTCACGCCTGTGCCGTCTCCGCGGTTCGGCCAAAGAGCATCCCCACGCTCACGACCGTCACGGCACCGATGACGTTGTACCACAGGAATGCCACCGATGGCGCGCCGTAGTTCACCGCGCCCACCGCGGCCATTCCGGAGAGGAGCCCGTAGAACGCGCCGTTGGCCCTGGTGCGCGGGATCATGGCCAGCATGAAGACGCCCAGGATGGACCCGTAGAAATAAGACCCGAACCGATTCACCACCTCGATGAGCGATCCCAGCGAGACGGCGAAGGTGGCGACGACGCAGGCAAAGACGCCCCACGCGCCCGTGGCGGCGCGCGACACCGTGAGGTAGTGCGAATCGTCGGCCTCCGGCTTCACCCACCGGCGGTAGAAATCGATGACCGTCGTGCTCGACAGCGAGGCCAGCTCTCCGGCAACCGCCGACATCGCCGCCGCGATGACCGCGGCGATGAAGATGCCGGCGAGGCCGATGGGCATCTCGGTGAGCACGAAGTGCGGGATGATGTAGTTCACGTCACGCGATTGGCCCGTGACCCGTTGCGCGGCAGCCAAGGCGTCGTTGCGCACCGTCGCCACCTCCGCGTCGCCGGCCCGCAGGGCCACGCGTGCAGCGGCGTCGCTGCCGCGCGGCGTGCTCGCCAGCGCACGTGCCGCCTCGGCGCGGTGCGCCAGCGCCGACTCGTAGCGCTGGCCAACCGCGGCGTAGGCCGCGGGATCTGCCGCGCGCACGCGCGCAGCCTGCGCCGGGTTGTAGTAGAGCGGCGGCGTGGAAAAGACATAGAACACGAAGACGAGCACCCCGACCAGCAGGACCATCGCCTGCAGCGGGATCTTCCAGTACGCACTGATCAGGTGCGAACTGCGCGCCTCGTCCACCGAACGGGCCGTGAGATAGCGCTGTACCTGGCTCTGGTCAGTGCCGAAATACGAGAGCATCAGGAACGTGCCGCCGATGACCCCGCTCCAGAACGTGTACTGTTTCGTCAGCGTGAACGAAAAGTCGAAGATCTGCAACCGGCCGGCCGCCCCGGCGATTCGAAGCGCATCGTCGGCTCCCACGGGGATGCGCACCAGCAGCACGATGATCATCGCCACCAGCGCCGACACGACGAGCACCATCTGCTTCACGTCGGTCCACGCCACGGCCTGCACGCCGCCGATCATCGTGTAGATCACCGTCGGTACGCCGATGAGCGCCACCGACCAGGCCAGCGGCCAGCCGAAGATCGAGGAGAATACCACGGCCGGCGCGGCGATGATCGTGCCACACGAGAGGCCGCGCGACAGCAGGAACAGGAAGCTGGTCATCGAGCGCGTCTTGGCGTCGAAGCGCTTCTCGAGGAACTCGTACGCCGTGTAAACCTTGGCGCGGTGCAGGAACGGCACCAGCGTGACACCGAGGATGACCAGCGCGACCGGGAGCCCGAAATAGAACTGCACGAAGCGCATGCCGTCGGTGGCGCCCTGCCCCGTCGTCCCGATCATCGTGATGGCCGACAGCTGCGTGGCCATCACCGAGAGGCCCACCACCCACCACGGCAGGTTGCGGTTGCCGAGAAAGTAGCCTTCCAGTTTCTTCGTGCCACGCGACCGGCGTATCCCGTCGATCGAGATGTACGCCAGGTAGCCGAGGACGATCGCCCAGTTGATCCAGTGCATGTCGTTCTCAGCCCGCGTAGTGGTATTGCAGCGCGTACAGGAGCGCCCAGACGATCAGTTCCGCGCCGAGCACGCGCAGGAGCACCCGCCGGAAGGGAGTGCTCACGGCTGCACGCGCGGCGATTGCCTGCCCGCGGGAGCGCGGCCAGCCGACAAGAGGTTCACGAACAGCCGCGCGCTCCCCGGCACGCCGGCCGGGAACTGGCGGAAGAGGGCGAGCGTCGTGTACACGTAGGTGCCCTTGCCGTATCGAGCGCTCAGGATCGCGCCACTGTTGTCCGGTTCGCCGGGATCGTGCATCTCGACTGGCGTGGAATACCTGGGGTCGATCACGCTCGGCATGTACAGGGCGCGTTCCTGCACCCAGTCGGCCCAGTCCTTCTCAGCAATCCGGTTGGGCCAGCCCAGGAGGATCGCCTTCGCGTCGCGGATGGTGACCGGCGCGTCCTCCAGCGTCACGCGCTGCGCCGAGCGGGAGAGCGACACGGGATACGGCATCAGGCCAGGCCTCGCCATCTCCTGCTGGCCGTATTGCACGAGCATGGTGCCGCCGTCCTTCACGTAGTCGAGCAACCGCCGGTTCGCTGCCCGCAATTCACTGGACGCCTGGTACGCGCGTGGCCCGACGATCACCGTCGTGAAGCGGCTCAGCTGCACCAGCGGAAGTTCTTGCGGCGTGATCACCGTGACCGGCACGCCCAGCTGGCGCAGCCCGGGTGCCGACAGGTCGCCTACCCCGGGGATGTACGCCACCTGCATTCCCACCGGCACGTTGACCTCCACCGCCTGCAGCCAGAGCGCCGACGAACGATAGAGCCGGATGGGCTGTATGTGCGCGTACTCGATGGTACGGAAGCCCTCGAGGTACCTGCCCATCTCTCCCTCGGCGATCGCGCCGAACTCGTGGCGCCCTTCGGGCAGTGTGCCACGGATGCGCAAGAAGAGTTCGCGCGTCTCGAGCGGTTCCAGCGCCACGGTGCGCACGGCCGAGTCGACCGTGATGCCTTTGGGCGCGATGACCCTGAGCGAGTAGCTGCGCGCCGTCGTGGAGTACGACTGCACCGTAAGGCGCAGCATGCGATCCACCGGCTTGCCGGCGGGCATCCATTCCAGGCCGCGGTCGAAGGCGAGCGACACCGCCGGCGCACCTCCGACCGGCCGGTTCTGCTCGCCCAGAACCGGATCGGCGAACCGGTAGACGAAGGGGCCGCGCGGTGCGGAGACCGTAACGCCGGCAATGGTGAGATCGACGCTCGCATCCGACTCGCGACGCACATCCTCGCTCACAGCCACGCCACGCTGCAGGTCGATCGAGATTGCCGAAACGCGCCCCAGTCCGTCCGGTGGCGACCGTCGGTCAGCGAACAGGTCTCCCTTCCGGCCGCCCAGCCACCAGGGGCGTGTGTCCACCAGCCCGACGAGGTTTCGCGTGTAACGCCATGAACTGTCCGGGGCGATGCTGACCGGCTCCGGGAGCTGGGACTTGTGGCCGCTGATCGTCACGGCGTTCACCAGTACCGGCTCGGTACCACGATTGTAGACCGTGAGCGCGGCCGGCATCGAATCACCAAACGCCAGCAGTTCTCGCTCCGCCGTGGCCTCCACCGCAATGCCGGCGGCGGCGAGCAGCGCATTGGCGCTGCGCTCGCGCATCTGCGCGAGCGCGGCATCGGCGTCGAGAGTCGCGGCATTGCACCGTACCGGCGGCGGACCACCACGTTCCGTGGACGGGCGGCATCCGGGAAAGGTCTCGCGCGCCGCCGCGATGGCCTTGGCCGTCGCCGCCAGCTGCGGAACCACACGGTCCGGATGCCTGAAGTCGAGGCCCGCGCGCGCCGAATCGGCGTGGGCGCGCGCAAGCTGCAACAGGCGCCGTCCCTCGGTCGGAAGGCCCGCGTCGAACCGTGTCAGCGTCGTGTCGATGCCGTCAAAGAGCGACTTCTCGCTCGTGGCGGGTGTGGACTCGTTGACGCGCGATGCCTGTCGGGAGACGGCGTCCATCGAGACACCGCGGCGCTGCAGGACACCGAACCCCTGCGAACGATGCTGGCTGCGGCTCTCGCCGGCGATCTCGGCGTAGCTGCGCCCGGCCACCGGGTTGAACTCGCCCACGTTGAACGACATCGTGGCCCGGACACCGGTGAATCGCGCGCCGCGATAGAATTTCTTCGCCTCCCACGACGGGCCGTACTTCGCCACGGGAAAGCGCACCGTGTCGGACGATGCATCATAGGCCTCGCGGGCCACGATGCCGGACACCTGATGATGCCCGTGGCCGTCCGAGGGCGTCCCCGAGAAGACCGCCACGATGACGTCCGGACGAAACGCGCGCACCACCGTGACGACGTCGCGCAGCACTTCCTCGTGGTCCCAGTGCTGGAACGTCTCCTCCGCGGTTTTGGAAAACCCGAAGTCATAGGCGCGCGTGAAAAACTGGTGACCACCGTCCACGCGACGGGCGGCGAGCAGTTCCTGCGTGCGAATGGCGCCCAGCGCCTCGCCGAGTTCGTTGCCGATGAGGTTCTGGCCGCCGTCGCCGCGCGTGAGCGACAGGTACGCCGTCTCGATGTGGCGTCCGCGACTCAGCCAGGTGATGAGCTGGGTGTCCTCGTCGTCCGGATGCGCCGCGATCACGAGCACCCGGGGCGTGACCATGACGCCATTCACGAGGTGGTCCAACGCGGCCGCGCCGCGCTCCTGGGCGAACGCGGAACGAGGCGCCGCAATCGTCAGCAACAGGGCGCACGCAACCAGCTGCGCGCGAGGGGGGCCCAACCTCATGCGGTCTCCTCCAGGAGTCCTTCTACTTGGCGAGCACGGCGGAACGACGTCCACCAAGGCCGCCTCGCGGCGGTGGTACCTCGAGCGCCTCCCGAACAATGCGCCCCTGTTCCTCGATGTGCGACTGCGCATACCCTTCGGCGGGGCTGGCCCGCTCCGGACGACCGATATACCGGATGACCTGCGCGTTGCCAGCGGCCACGCGAAGGCGCGGCGCCACGAAGCTCCAGGCGCCCATGTTCTTGGGCTCTTCCTGCACCCAGGCGACTTCATCGATGTTCGGGTACAGATCCACTATTCGCGTCACGTCCTCGAGCGGCCACGGGTAGAGCGCCTCGACGCGCACGACGGCCACGTGGCTGTCCGGTCCCTTGGAGGCCAGGTCGTAGTAGACCTTGCCGGAACAGAAGACAAGGCGCCTGACCTGCTCTCGCTTCGTCGCTCCCTGCGGGTCGTCGATCACCAGCCTGAACGTCCCGGCGGCAAGATCGTGCAATGTCGATGCCGCCTGCGGCAGGCGCAACAGCGATTTGGGCTGCATGAGCACCAGCGGACGGCGCGGCGTTCGGCGCGCCTGCCACCGCAATACGTGGAAGTACTGCGCCGGCGACGACGGATATGCCACCATCATGTTGTTCTCTGCACACAGTTGCAGGAACCGCTCGAGGCGCGCGCTGGAGTGTTCCGGACCCTGACCCTCGCCCCCATGCGGGAGGAGCAGCACCAGGCCACTGTCCTGACCCCACTTGGCACGGTCGGCGGAAATGAACTGGTCGATGATCGGCTGCGCCACGTTCACGAAGTCACCGAACTGCGCCTCCCAGAGCGTCAGCGTATCGGCGGCCGCCACACTGAACCCGTATTCGAACCCCATCACGGCCATCTCGCTGAGCGCCGAGTTGTAGATCTCGAGCGTCGCGCTGGTGTTGGGCAGGTGCTGCAGGGGCGTGTACCTCCGGCCCGTCTTCACGTCGTTCAACACGGCGTGGCGGTGCGAGAATGTGCCGCGCTCGGCGTCCTGGCCCGTCAGGCGCACCGAAGTGCCCCCGGCAATCAGCGAACCAAAGGCCAGTGCCTCGGCATGCCCCCAGTCGATGCCGCCGGCCTCGCCCATCGCGTCGCGACGTCGCTCCAGCTGCTTGGCCAGCCGCGGATGCGGAGCGAAGTCCGTCGGATACTGCAGCAACTGTTCGTTGATGGCGACCAGCGACTCGGCGCGCACGGCCGTCTTGATGACCGGCGGCATCACGGGCGCGTGGTCCTCGTCCTCGTCGCCGCGGGCTGGCTCCTCCACTCCGGTGGCGCGCTGCCGCGTCTCGTCGAGGATCGCCTGCAGGCGGTCGGCGACCTCGCGCTCGGCCGCGTCGACTTCGGCCTGCGTCGCCACGCCCTCGGCCATCAAGCGACTTCCCCACACCTGGCGCGGCGTCGGGTGCGCCTTGATGCGCTCGTACAGCATCGGCTGGGTGTAGGTCGGCTCGTCACCCTCGTTGTGGCCGTGGCGGCGATAGCCCACGAGGTCAATGAGGAAGTCGCGCTTGAACTCCTGGCGGTAGGCCACCGCAATGCGCATTGCGACGACGCAGGCCTCGGCGTCATCGGCGTTGACGTGGATCACCGGCATCTCGAAGCCCTTGGCCATGTCGCTGGCGTAGCGCGTCGAGCGCGAGTCCGTGGGATCGGTGGTGAAGCCCACCTGGTTGTTGACGATGATGTGCAGCGTGCCGCCCACCGTGTATCCGCGCAGCCGCGACAGGTTAAACGTCTCGGCCACGATGCCCTCGCCCGGAAAGGCCGCGTCACCATGGATGCACACGGGAATCACCGCGGTGTCGTCGCGGTCGAGTGGATGCCCGGCAACGCGCTGCTCGGCGCGGACGAGTCCCTGCAGCACCGGGTTGACGATTTCGAGGTGGCTCGGATTGGGCACGAGCGACACGGCAATCTCGCGGCCGGTCGACGTCCGCTTCGTTCCCTCGAAGCCAAGATGGTACTTCACGTCGCCCGTGGAGGCGTCCTCGAGGTGGTCGTGTCGTCCCTCGAACTCGGCGAAGACGTGCTCAAACGGCTTGCCGAGGATGTGCGTGAGCACGCTCAGGCGGCCGCGGTGGGCCATCGAGATGGCCACGTGGCGCGCGCCCGCGACGGCGGCCTCGTCCAGCGCCGTGTCGAGCATCGGCACCAGTGTGTCGGTGCCCTCGATGGAAAAGCGCTTGTAGCCGACGAAGGCCTTGCCGAGGAAGCGCTCGAAACCGTCCACCTGCGATAGCCGGCGCAACACCGCCTTCTTCTCGTCGGGCGTCAGCGCCCGCGTGAGTTGCTCGGCGGTGAAGACGGCGCGGAACCACTGCCGCTCCTCTTCGGAGCCGCAGTGCACGAACTCGACCGCGAGATTCCGCGTGTAGCGGTACTTGAGTCGCTCGGCGACCTGGCGCCCGGTGGCCAGGTGGGGGAAGTCGATGGCTGCGCCACTGACCAGATCGAGATCGGCGTCGGTGATGCCATAGTGCTCGAGCGTCAGCTCGCGCGCGCCGGGAGGAGGCGTGCCAAGGGGGTCGAGCTGGACTGCCAGGTGACCGTATCTGCGGATGGCGGCGGTGTAACGGGCGACACCCGCCACCTTGCGCGCGAAATCCTGCTGGTCGGCGGCAGTGGCGCCCGCCGAAACCGCACCCGCTCGCGCTGCGCCCGCCGGCGTCGCACCCGCTGGCGCGCCGTCCGCCGCGGCGGCGCCACCCAGGGACTCGGCGAGACGGAAGAACTGGCGCCAGGATTCTTCGACCGAGTTCGGATCGCGGCGATATGCCTCGAACTGCTCGGCCACGTAACCGTCGTTGAAGACGGAGGCGATCGGGTGGCTCATAAGCCGGGAAATCTAATCAGGGAGGGTGCCCTACCCAATCGCCGCCAGCAGGTCGTGCAGTTCCGTCGCCGTTGCGGGACGATCCTCCCTGTTCTTCGCCAGGGCACGCATCACGACGTGGTCAAGCGCCGCGGGAACCTCGGCGTTGAGGGCCGAAGGGAGTCTCGGGGTCTCCTCGATGAGCTTGGCGATCAGCGTCATCGGATTGTCCGCCTCGAACGGCGTGTGACCCGTCAGGCATTCGTACAGCACGCAGCCGGCGGCGTAGAGGTCCACCCGGGCGTCCACCTCGTCCCCCATGATCTGTTCCGGCGCCATGTACTCCGGGGTCCCGACCACCATCCCGGCCTGCGTCATGCCGCTCTTGGCCGTCGCCAGGCGCGCGATGCCGAAGTCCATGACCTTCAGTACGCCGTTCGCCTCGACCACCATGTTCTGCGGCTTGATGTCGCGGTGGATGACGCCCTGTTCGTGAGCGACCTCGAGCGCACGGCACAGCTGCTTGCCGACGGTGAGGGTCACGGCGACCGGCAGCCTGCCGCGTTCGCGGATGAGCTGCTTCAGCGACGTGCCCTCCACGTACTCCATGGTGATGAAGTAGACGCCGCTGAACTCGCCAAGGTCGTGGGTGCGAACGACGTTTCGGTGCGAGATCCGCCGCGCGAGGCGGATTTCGCTCTTGAAGCGCTCGAGCGCCGTCGCATCCTTCGACAGGAACTCCTGCTTGAGCGTCTTGATGGCGATGACCTCGCCCAATTCGGTGTCGACGGCCTTGAAGACGGTACCCATTCCGCCGACCCCCAGCACCTCCTTGACGTCATAACGCACGGCGAAGCGCGCACCGGGAGTAATGCCCGCTTCCTGCGCCGCCAGCTGCATCGTGCTGCGCATCTGGGCCATCTGCACCGTTCTCGCGTCGACTTCAGCACCGGTGGAGAGGAACTCCACGAGCGCCTGCTTGTCGCGCAGGTCAGCGAGCATCGCCCGAAACGCGCCGGCCAGCGTTCCGATCTCGTCAGTTCCACGCACCTGGATCTCGGCGGCGTAGTCGCCGTCGGCCGCTCGGCGGGTGGCAGCCACGAGCTCGTTCACCGGCTTGGTGATCTGCCGCGCGATGGCGAATGAGAGGAGTCCGGCAATGAGGAGGCCGGCGAGTCCGCCGAAGATGATGGTCCTGCGCAGCTGGTTGAACGCCGCAAACTCGGCGTCGCGGTTGCGAAGGATGACGAAGCCACCGTAGACCGTGCCGGACGCCGATCGCAGCGGCTCGGCGAGCGCGACATAGTGCGTGCCCCCGAGCATCGGGTTGGCTCGCATCACGTCCATCGTGATCGAGTCGGCCACGCCGGGCTCCGTATCGCGGGCTTTCGGGAGCGTCCCGACAAATGCGTCGAGTTCGGCGGTGCGGCCGAGCGTCGAGGCGAAGACCTTGGGGGCCCCCGACCGGGGCTGCATGAAAAAGGCCACGTCCACCGACCCCTGCGCGTTCCGCTTGACCATCGAAGCCACGGTGCTGTCGAGCACCTTCACCGCCATCACGGCGCCAACCACCGAGCCCGCACCCATGATGGGCACGGTCACCGCCTGCGCCAGCGCGGAGTCGCCGACCACGATGAACGCCTGCCCGGTACTTCCCTCGAGCGCCGCCCGAATCAGGGGCGAGTCGGCGAGTGTGTCGGCCGACGCCGAGGGATCGTCGCTCTTGGCCAGGCGCATGCCGTCTGCGTCGGTGATTTGCACCCAGTCCGCGTCAAGCTGTGACGCCGCCTCCTGCGACTGGTCGAGCACGTCCCCGAGTTTCTTCTCCTGAACCAGCGCGCGGAAATTCGGGTTCTGCACGAAGACATCGGCGCCGCCGCGCAATGCGCGGGAGCGCGCCGAGAGGTAGGTCGCGGCCTGCTCGCGCGCGGCCTTCAATGCGTTGTCCACGGAGGCATCCGCCGCCTGCGTCGCCTCGCGCGCGGTCAGCGCGAGCGTGGCACCGAGCACGGTGGCCACCACGAGTGCGGTGCCAAGGAATATTTTCCAGGTCAGCGAAATGCGATGCACGACTCGGGAAGCGGAGGGAAAGGCTAGTACCGGTCCTTGCCGGTGCTCGTGTATTCCTTGCCAAACTTGTTCTTGTGCGGCTTCGCCTGGTATCCGCGCGCGTCCAGAGACGTCACCAGATCAGGCAGCCCGGCCGCCGGCACCTCGACACCATGCACCGCCTCGGGGGCCCGCTCGTGCCAGACGTGCAGGTCGTAACTGCCCGCCGGAACGCCGGGTAACGTCCAGCGACCGTCCGCCCCGGCAATCACATAATGTGGCGTGGGCACGACCACCACGTACGCCGTCATTTTCGCGTGGATATTGCAGTAGATGGGAAAAGCGCCCGCCTTTCTGAACGTCGCCGACCTCGCGACGCCCCCCGGATAGGTCCCGAGATCAAATGCCGCACCGGCCGCCGTGGAAAATATGTTGTGGCTGAACGGATCCTGGTTCGGGTATTCCACCGAACTTCCCGGCGTCACCACCCGCACCCGCGGAGTGAACTGTCGCGCGTTCATCGCCATGGGTACCCGCACCTCGCCGAAGCGAAGTTTGCGCTCACCCGTGGGGATGAGGTAGATCACTGTATTGGCGATATCGCTCGTCGTCTCACCCGGGCGTTCGCGGATCGAGACACGCCCTGACATCGGGCCTTGGGCACGGGCTACCGCCACCCCGCAGGGCGCGATGGCAAGAGCCGCAAGAAGTAATTTCAGTGGAATCCGGTCCTTCACGCTTTTCGTCCCCGTTAACTGACACGGTCACGTTATGGCACTGCAGACAGCATGGTCAAGCAGGTCGCGCACACTTGGGGCGCTGTGCGGGTGTCTATTCGTCGTCGTCGCACCGCCGGCGCTGGCCCAGGAGCCCGACAGCGCCAAGGCCGCCCGCGACTCGCTGGCCGCTCGCGTGGAACGCGCCGAGGAGGCCATCGAACTGCTGAAACAGCAGCTCGCAGCCCAGAGCGAAACGGCGGTGACCACGCGCTCGGGACTCAAGCTCGAGTGGTCGGGCCGCGTGCTGGTGAGCGTGTTCGGCAACTCGCGTCGCACGAACAACTCCGACGTCCCGAGTACGGTACGCCTGGATACCGCGAGTGGCTTGCCCCAGGGTGGCGGCGGCATGTCCATCCGCCAGTCCGCGCTGGGCATCACCGTCTCCTCGCCCTCGGTGTGGGGCGCCGAGTTCCGCGGCGACCTCGACGTCGACTTTTATGGCGGTCAGCAGCCGAGCGCCGGTGGGCGCACGTTTCCGTTGCTGCGCCTCCGCACGACGCGCGCCATCCTGACGTGGGCACACGGCGAGCTGCTCGTCGGCCAGGATGTCCCGCTGGTAAGCGGCTTGAACCCCGTGAGTCTCGCCGCCGTCGGCGTCCCCGGGTTCGCCGCGGCGGGTAATCTGTGGTTCTGGCTGCCGCAGGCGCGCGCCACATTCGAGTCGGGTACGAGGGTCAGGCTTGCAGTCCAGGGTGCCCTGCTCGCGCCGATGTCGGGTGATCCGGCGAGTGCATTCAACACCGATTTCGACGTCGCCGAGCGTTCCAAGCGTCCCTTCGTGCAGGGACGCCTGCGCCTGCGCTGGGGCCGGGGCGAGCAGCAGGCCGAGCTTGGCCTCGGCGTCCACCGCGGCTGGTTTGCCGCCAAGGGAGACTCGCTGCTCGTGGGCCGGGGCCTGATGGCCGACGCATTGATTCCGATCGGCACCCGGATCGACGTGCGCGGCGAGGTCTTCGATGGCCGCGGCCTGCGCCCACTTGGCGGAGGGCAGATCGGCCAACTTTTCGGCAAGAACGGCGTGGTGGTGAGCGGACGCGGGGCGTGGGGGCAGGTGAACTGGCACATCACGCAGCGGGTGGCCGTGGGATCAGGCTACGGATTTGACGACCCGGACGACGCAGACTTGGGATCAGGAGCGACGCTCAAGAACACCACCGTGGCGTCCTATCTGATCGTGCGCCCCGCCGGACCTCTGGTGGTCAGCGCCGAATGGCGGCGGACAACAACCACGTACGCCGTGGGCGCGTACCAGAATGACCACCTCAACCTGGGACTCGGGTTCGAGTTCTGACGAACGTGGATAGTGGATAGTGGATAGTGGATAGTGGATAGTTGATAGTGGATAGTTGATAGTTGATAGTCAGCCGCCGAGGCCGTCGGCTGTCCGCCCACCGTCGACCGCCCGCCGCCTACCGCCGGTCGTCTACTGTCACGCTATCGCCCACGCGAATCTCTCCCTCGCCCACCACTCTCGCGTACACCCTGCTCCACCCCGGGTGCTTCTTTTCGGAAATACGGTTGGAGTTCCCGTCCGCAAACGACGGTCGGATGGTCGCACACGGTGAGGCGTAGCCGGTAATCTCCACGGTCAGGTTGCCCACTCGCAGCACAGCACCGGGAATCACGAGTTCCCAGTCGAGTCCCCTGATGGTGAGGTTCTCCCCGGCCGTTCCCGGTGCGATGGGATGCCCCTCGCGCTGCAGCGCCTCGATACGATCCATCGAATACAGGCAGAGCGCGCGATCAGGGCCGCCGTGGAACTCGAGTTGCCGCTGGCCATCGCCGGCAAGGCCCGCCTCGCTCACTCGAGCGCTCCGCACAGGCAGCTTTGGCACGCCGCCTGCCGACACGTTCACCGAAACGACCATGCCCTGTTCACTTGCCATCGATAGGGACCTCGGCCGTGATCAGGCGAACCGGAATGCCGCCATTCGTGGACTTCCATTGTTCGGTGAACGGCAGTTGCACCTGTCGTTCGAGGTCTCGGTCGGCGCTCAGCATCGCCAGCCGCCACCCCGCAGCCCGCGAGCGTGACACGTTGCCCAGCTGGGCGAACAGGTTGCGCAGCGGCTTCTTGTCGCCCACGCGAATGCCATAGGGCGGGTTGACGACGACCAGTCCCGGACCGGGCGGCGGCAGCATGTCACTCAGGGATTGCTTGATGATGGAAAGATCTTCCGAGACTCGCGCGCGCTCGGCATTGGCCCGGGTCGCTTCCACCGCTCCGGCGTCGCGGTCGCTCGCCACGATCGGTACCATGGCCCGCGGGAGCACAGCTGCCGCGGCCTCGCCCTGCAGCGCGCGCCACAGGGCTGCATCGTGCCCGGGCCACTGCTCGAACGCAAAATGGCGCCCCAGCCCGGGGGCGATGTGCCGTGCGATCATCGCCGCTTCGATGGGAATGGTCCCCGAGCCGCACATGGGATCGACCAGCGGTGAGCTCCCCTCCCACCCGGCGCCAAGCAGCATCGCCGCCGCCAGCGTCTCCCGCAGCGGCGCCTTGGCCGTCGCCTGGCGGTAGCCGCGGCGGTGCAGCAGGGCGCCTGAACTATCAACGCTCAACATCAACTGGTCGCGGAAGAGCCGCACCACGAACAGCTGCTCCCCACCGCCTTCCTCCTCGTCATCGGCCGCGGTGGCCTGCACCACACCGCGCACGCGCAGCGCGAGTGCTTCCATCAGCCGCTGCGCCACTGCTCCCGAGTGATACAGCCGCGACTTGCGGCACGTCACGCGAAAGCGCACGCGCTGCCCCGGGACGACCACCGTGTCCCACGGCACGCGCTTGCCGTGCTTCTCGACGTCGGCAAAGGTGAGCGCCTTGAAGTGTGACAACCGCACGACCACGCGACTCGCCGTGCGCAGGTGCAGGTTGGCGCGCATCAGGTCGCGCGCCGTCAGTGTGGCGCTCACCGCCCCGGGTTCCTCCCCGGTGACGGCGATGCCGAGCACGCCGAGTTCGCGACGCGCCAGCGGCTCCAAGCCGGGCGCGGTGACGATCAGCGCATCAAGAGGCGGCAGCGCGGCCGGACGGCGTGGTGGCATGAGGAGAATTTAGGCGCCGCGCATGCCAATAGCGCCATCCAAGGAGCGCGGCGAACGTCACGCTGTAGAGAATCGGCTCCCCGATGTCGGCCTTCACCGACATCCACCAGTGGATGACGCCGAGCACTGGCACGACGTACGCCAATCGGTGCAGCACGGTCCACTTCTTCCTGAGCCGCGCGATGGACGCCTTGGTGGACGTCAGCGCCAGCGGCGTCATCACCAGCAGGGCGATGAAACCCACGATGATGTACGGCCGCTTCGTCAGCCCCTCGGCCAGTTCGGCACCGTCAAGCTGGATGTCCAACAGCACGAACCACAGGAAGTGCGTCAGCGCGTAGCCGAAGGCCGTCAGCCCGAACGTGCGGCGGTCCCGGGCCACCCAGTTCCACCCGAGGAACCGGCGCACCGGCGTCACCGCGAGCGTCGCCACCAGGTACTTGATGGTCAGCTTGCCGAGCAGCAGCTCCCCTTCCTTGATGGGGTTCGACCCGAGCCAGCGCGTGTTCAGCACGAAATCGGAGACGAGCCCCGCGAGCACCACCGTTCCCGGCACGAGAATCGCCAGCCAGACTGCCCACCCCCACCACCGCGGGCGCTTGAACGCACGCACCACGTTCCACCACGACGGCCCGGGCATCAGTAGTTCTTGCGGAGGTCCATGCCCGAGTAGAGCGACGCCACCTGATCGGCGTAGCCATTGAACATCAGCGTCGGGCGGCGCAGGAACTCGCCAATGCGGCGTTCCTTGGCCTGGCTCCAGCGCGGATGGTCCACCGTGGGGTTCACGTTGCAGTAGAACCCATATTCGTCGGGCGCGGAGTCGTTCCACGCCGTCGACGGCTGCTTGTCGGTGAGCCGGATGCGCACGATCGACTTGATTCCCTTGAAGCCGTACTTCCACGGCGTCACGAGGCGCAGCGGCGCGCCATTCTGGTTGGGGAGGTCGCGGCCGTAGACGCCCGTAGCGAGCAGGGTCAGCGGATGCATGGCCTCGTCGAGCCGCAGCCCCTCGGTGTACGGCCAGCGCAGCACGGGCACGCGCTGACCGGGCATGCGCTTGGGATCGTACAGGGTGGTGAACTCCACGTACCTGGCGCCCGGCGCCGGCTCGGCACGCTTGAGCACGTCGGCCAGCATGATGCCCCGCCACGGGATGACCATGGACCAGGCCTCGACGCACCGGTGCCGGTAGATGCGATCCTCGACCTTGCCCGCCTTCAGGAAGTCGTCGAGTCCGTAGTCACCCGGCTTCTTCACCAGGCCCTCGACCTTCACGGTCCATGGGCGCGGCCTGAAATTCCTCGCCATCTCGGCCGGCTCGTCCTTGGACGTGCCGAACTCGTAGAAGTTGTTGTAGCTCGTCACGTCCTCCCAAGGCGTCGGCTTGTCGTCGGGCTGCAATCCGTACGGGGTGCCCAGCGACTGCTGGGCGCGGGCTGGGCGCGGGAGCAGCGCACCGGCGCCGGCAATGGCGCCGACGGTGAGTCCGGCCGCCGAGAGCCACTCGCGGCGGCTCATGTACAGCGACTCGGGAGTGATCTCCGACGAGGGAAGATCGGCGGATGTGTGGGGGCGAATGAGCATGATTGGTAAGGTAGTGGTATGCGACGTACCAGCCAGAGCAGGCTGGGGTTCCCGCGGCCGGGCTGACGGCCTCGCGCTCGGAGCGTAACTTCAGGACCTGATGCCGCTCACCGACGCCGCCACCGACGCCATCCTGGGCAACGCTCCCGAGCGCTGGTTGCAGGCCATTGCCGCCGCTGCGTTCGGCGTGGCGCTGCTCTGGGTGCTGCGCCGCTTCACGGAGCGCCGGCTGGCGCGGCTCGCCGCGGCCACCGACACCGCCGCCGACGATTTTGCCGTCGAGCTGGTGCGCGGCATTCGCACATCGCTGTTCGTATTCGTGGCGATCATCGGAATCGATGCGTTCATCGTCTTCCCGTCGCCGGCCGATCAGGCCGTCCGGATCGTCAGGATTCTCGCCTTTGTCCTGCAGGGCTTCAGCTGGACCAGTGTCATCGTCACGTTCTGGCTGGGGCAGTGGGCACGCAAGAACCCGGCCCAGAGCGATCGCACGACGCTGGCCGCGCTCGGATTCGGCGTGCGCTTCGCCCTGTGGACGCTGCTCGTCCTGCTGGCGCTGCAGAACTACGGCGTCAACGTCACCACGCTCATCACCGGCCTCGGCGTGGGCGGCATCGCCATCGCCCTCGCCATACAGAACATCCTCGGCGATCTCTTTGCCGCGCTGTCGATCGTCCTCGACAAGCCCTTCGTCATTGGCGACACCATCGCCGTGGACACGTTCGAGGGAGTGGTCGAGAAGGTCGGGCTGAAGACCACGCGCCTGCGCAGCGCCAACGGCGAGCAGGTGATCTTCTCCAATGCCGACCTCCTGCGCAGCCGCATCCGCAATCTCGCGCGGCGCGATGGACGCCGGTACGTGCTGCAGACGACGGTGGCGCTCGATACTGACGCGGCGAAACTCGCCGGCATTCCCGCGATCTTTCGGCAGGCGAGTGAGGAACAGCGGTATGTCGCGCTGCAGCGCTCGCACCTCATTGGCACCTCGCCGGCCGGCCACGAGTTCGAGACGGCGTTCTACGTGAACCACGCCGACTGGCTGCTGGCCCTCGATGCGCGGCAGGCCATCCTGCTGCGCGTCTACGCGGCGTTCCGGCGCGAGGGCATTGCCCTGGCGTCGGGCACCGCGACCGTCACCTCGGTGCGAGGTGCCGCGTGAGCACCGCCCCGCTGGTACGCATCGGCAAGGGGGCCATGTCACCGCTCCGTACCGTGCGCGAGATCTGGCGCTACCGCGACCTGTTTCAGGCGCTGGGCACGCGCGACCTGCGCCTGCGCTATCGCCAGACCGCACTCGGCGTGGCCTGGGTGGTGGTGCAGCCACTCGCCGCGGCCGGTATCTTTGCGTTCGTCTTCGGCACGATCGCCAAGGTTCCCACCGACGGGCAGCCGTACCTGCTGTTCTCGTTCGCCGCGCTGACCGGCTGGAATTTCTTTTCCGGCGTGCTGACGCGCGCAAGCGTCAGCCTCATCCAGAACCCGCAGCTCGTCACGCGGGTCTATTTCCCGCGTCTCATCCTCCCGATGGCCGTCGTGCCGGCGGCGTTGGTGGACCTGCTCGTCACGATCGTCGCCTTCCTTGGCCTCGCGGCGATGCAGGGACGCGTGCCCACCGCGGCCTTCTTCGTGCTCCCGCTGGTGATCCTCCTGCTCGGCATGCTGGCGCTGGGTGCCGGCTTTGCCGCCGCCGCTCTCGCCGTGCGGTACCGCGACGTGCAGTACTTGCTCCCCGTGGCCATCCAGCTCGCGCTCTACGCCAGCCCCGTCGCTTATTCGGCGTCGGCGGTGTCCGGGGAGTGGAGGGGGCTCTACTACGCCAACCCGCTCGCGGCGCCGCTCGAACTGATGCGCTGGTCGCTGCTCGGCACGCCGTTCCCGGGCGCCAATCATCTCGCGTACAGTGTGGCCGCCGCGCTCGCACTTTGCCTCGTGGGCACGTGGGTCTTCCGTCACATCGAGCGGAGCTTCGCCGATGAGATCTGACGCCGGCTCCGCCGTCGCCGTCCACGCCGAGCGGCTCGGCAAGTCGTATCGCATCGGGCGCGGGCCCCGCGCGACGACGCTCGCCGAGCGGCTGGTGAACGTCGTGCGCCACCCGTTCGGCCGGGGCACGGACGACGCCTTCTGGGCGCTGCGCGACGCAAGTTTCGAGATTCCGCGCGGCCAGGCCGTCGGCATCATCGGTCGCAACGGCGCCGGAAAGAGCACCATGCTCAAGCTCCTCAGCCGCATCACGACGCCGACCTCCGGGTGGGCCGAGTTGCACGGACGCGTCGGCTCGCTCATCGAGGTTGGCACCGGCTTTCATCCCGAGCTCACCGGGCGAGAGAACGTCTACCTGAACGGCGCCATACTCGGCATGCGCCGGCACGAGGTGGCACGCCGTTTCGACGAAATCGTCGCCTTTGCCGGCATCGAGCAGTTCATCGATACGCCGGTGAAGCGCTACAGCAGCGGCATGTACATGCGCCTCGCGTTCGCCGTGGCTGCGCACCTCGACGCCGAGATCCTGGTGATCGACGAGGTGCTGGCCGTCGGCGATCTCGAGTTCCAGCGGAAGTGCCTCGGCAAGATGGGTGAGGTGGCCGGCGCGGGGCGCACGGTGCTCTTCGTCAGCCACTCGCTGCACGCCATCTCCACGCTGACCACGCGCACGATGGTGCTGGAGCGCGGGCGGATCGCGTTCGACGGCGCCACGTCGGATGCGCTCGCCTACTACCGCGCGCTTCAGACCCAGGGCGCTGAGGCGCCGCATGCGTACCGGGCGCCGGAAGGAAAGACCGGCGTGCACCTGGTGCGCGGCAAGGTCGTGACGTCCATCTCCGACGGCCTGCATCGCCACCTCGATCCGTTCGCGCTCGAGTTCGCGCTCGACGTCCCCGTGCCGGTGAGCCAGCTGTGCTTCTCCGTGCACATCATGGACGAGACGGATCGCGCGGTGAACCACTTCTGGATCTACGGCGACGGTCCGTCGTTCCGGAACAGCACCGGCCAGTTCACGGTACGCATCGACGTGCCGAAGTACCGGCTGGTGATGGGGCGCTACACGGTGACCGTCTGGGTCACCGACCGCGCCACGCACACCATCTACGAACACCTGACCAACCTGTGCCCGTTCGAGATCACCATGGACGGGTTGTCACGCCCGGATTACGACTGGAGCCCGGACATGATGGTGTACGCCGAGGACTATACGTACGACGTGAGGCGGCGCCCGTAGTCCCTGGCATCGTCCCATCCCTCCATCGCTCCCGCCGGCTCTTCTTCCACGACCGCCCGTGTTCCTACGCAGACTCGCCGACCGCGCCTTCGAACACCCGCTCGTCTACCGGACGCTGCAGGCACCGTTCCACGAGCGAAAGCTCGCACCGTTCCTGCGCCGGATGGACCGGCGTCCGACGATGCGCGTGCTCGACGTCGGCTGCGGCCCGGGCACCAACGCGGGGCATTTTCGCAATGTCCAGTACACGGGTGTCGACATCAACCCCGACTACATCGCTAGCGCCCAACGCCGCTTCCCCGGCCGGTTTCTGGTCGGCGATGTCACCGATCCCGCTGTGCTCCCCGCAGAACAGTTCGACTGCGTACTGCTGAACTCGCTGATGCACCACCTCGACGATGCCGCGGTCAACGGGCTGCTCGGGCGGCTCGGCCGCTTTCTCGCCCCGGGAGGCTCCGTTCACGTACTCGATCTCGTGCTGCCTGGGCGCTGGAGCGCGGCCCGCGTGCTGGCGCGTCTCGATCGCGGACGGTACGCCCGCCCGATTGCCCAGTGGCAGGCACTCTTCGAGCGCGCCCTGCACATTGAGGTGCTGGAACAGTACCCGCTGGGCATCGCCGGCATTCCGCTGTGGCACATGGTCTACTGCGCAGGACGGTCACGATGACGCCGGATCGCCGCATCAGCCTCGCCATCCCCGTGTTCAACGAGGAAGCCGTGCTTCCCGAACTGCTCGAGCGCGTGGGACGCGTGCTCGATGCCCTGCCGGGCGGGCCGCACGAGGTGGTCTTCGTCAACGACGGCAGTTCCGACCGGACGCAGGTGATGCTCGAGGCCGCCGCAGCCGCCGATGCGCGCTTCGTGGTCGTCGCGTTCTCGCGCAACTTCGGCCACCAGGCGGCGCTCTCCGCGGCGCTCGATCACGTCACGGGCGATGTGGTGCTGACCATGGACGCGGACCTGCAGGACACCCCCGAAGTGCTGCCGGCCCTGCTGGCGCGGCTCGACGAAGGGTATGACGTCGTGGTCGTGCGACGGGTGGCCCGCAAGGAATCGTGGTGGCTGCGCGCCAGCTACCATACGGCATACCGCCTCATCGCGAAGATGTCCGACGTGCCGATGCCGGTGGACGCCGGCGACTTCTCGCTGATGTCGCGGCGCGTCGTCGACTTGCTCAAGGCGCTCCCCGAGCGGGAGCGCTACCTGCGCGGCCTGCGCAGCTGGGTCGGCTTTCGCCAGACGACGGTCGAAGTGCCGCGGGCCGCGCGCGCGGCGGGCGAGAGCAAGTACTCGCTGGCCAAGCTGGTGTCGCTCGCCCTGGACGGCGCCATCTCCTTCTCCATCGTGCCGCTGCGCATCAGCGCCGCCGTGGGTTTCACGGCCTTCCTCGGCGCCTTCCTCTTCAGCCTCTACGCCGTGTACGCCAGGGTGGTGCTCGGGCAGTCACCCCAGGGCTTCACCGCGCTGTTCGTGGCCGGCACCTTTCTCGCCGGCATCCTCCTGATTGCCATCTGGCTCATCGGCGAGTACGTGGGACGCATCTATGAAGAGGTGAAACGGCGCCCCATCTACGTCGTCGATTCCGTTACCGACGCGCGTGGTCGGCGGCGGCCGCACTGATGGATGAAGGATACCTTGGAGCCTATCGCGAGCTGTACCTGCGACACTGGTGGTGGCGCTCGCGCGAAACGCTGCTGACTCGCGAAATCGCGCGGCTGGCTGCGGTGCACCCGTTTGGCCGCATCCTCGACGTCGGGTGCGGCGACGGATTGTTCTTTGCGGAGCTAAGGTGTTTCGGCGACCCGTACGGCATCGAACCGGCGGCCGAGGCGCTCACGCCCGGCGGACCGTGGCGGGATCGCATTCACGCCGGCCGACTTGACGCGTCCTACCAGCCCGCGCACAAGTTCGGCTTGGTACTCGCCCTCGACGTCATCGAGCATGTCGCTGATCCGCATGCCTTTCTGGAGCACGTGCATCGCGTCCTTGAACCCGGTGGCTGGTTCATAGCCACCGTGCCCGCCTTTCGCGCACTCTGGACGGCGCACGACGACCTGAACCAGCACGTCACCCGATACAGGCGCCATGAGTTCGCTGGACTCGTGGCTGGGCACGGACTCGAGGTCGTGCACTCGCGGTACTTCTTCGTGTTGTTGGCCGGCGTCAAGCTGCTCGTGCGCGCGCTCGAGCGGCTCCACCGCCCGCACCTGCGCCGGCCCGGCGTTCCAGTCGCCCCCGTCAACGCTGCCCTGGAACTCGCCTGCCGTGCCGAGCAGGCCGTGCTCGGCCGTCACGCGCCCTGGTTCGGCAGTTCCCTGCTGCTCGTGGCGCGTGCACCGTCGTGATCGCGTCAGCGCAACGAGTCGTCGCGCCAGCGAACCTCGAGGAAGTGCCTGAATGTCCGGCCGTCGAACACGAGGCGTCCGATCTGCCGGCTTTCAGGAAACGCGCGCCGCAACGCCTGCCTCTGGCGTGCCGTCAGCGAGTCGTCCAGATAAGACGCCTGAAGAAGCACGGTGCGTACGCCGGCACGATTCAGCAGCGGCAGCACCAGGCGTTCGTCCTTCGCACTGGAGTCAGCGAGAACGTCATAGATGACCCGCGAAGCCGTCGTCCGCTCAAGCAGAAAGGCGTATTCCGGCGCGTCACCCACCACGTGTATGGGCCCCGCCGGCCGCTCGGCCATCAGCTGAGCCACACGCTGGAACCGTTCGCTGTCCTGCGGACTCACCAGGAGGCCGCCACGAGGTAATGCCAGGCGTGCCCATCGTTCTGGTTCCGGAGCGAGGTTCGTCGTGGCGGGATGACGAATGCCTGCCGCCATCAGAAAGGCGCCGACAAGGAGCACGGCAGGCGCGGGTGTGGCACTGCGGGACGCGACCAGTGCCACGAGCGCAAGTACGGCAATCGGCGTGGCGTAGAGCGCATACTGCAGGTTCGCAAATGGCACCTGCAGCAGTTGCGCGGTGGCAGCGCATGCGATGAGCAGGAAGACGACGGACCCGTACGGCCCCGGCTCTTCCTCGCGCCGCCAGCTGCCCCACAACGCCACAAACGGCAACAGCGTTGGCAGGCTGCGCACCATCAGGGCCGCCGAGGAGGCGGTGAACTGGTCGCGCTGGGCGAGCACGCCGACGAGTGTCCCAAGGACAAGGGCGCACACGGCACCGACGCGACTGCGCGCCGGGGCGGCGTACCGCACGCCAAGCGCGAGCACCATTGGTGCCAGCATCATCCCGGCGGTTGCAACGCGTCCCGGAGGAGGAGACCAGATCAGCGACAGTCGTGCCGCGGGTCGCACGAAGACCCCGATGATCAGGTCACTCACGGCGCCGTGCGCCACGTAGAGGAGGAGGAAGGGAACGAGGGGCACGGCCACGCCGATCGCTAGCGGTAGCAGCAGCGCGACCAGCGCGCGCCCGCCCTCCCCGAACGCAAGGCCTGCCGTACGCGCACTCCAGCCGAGCCACAGGACGACGGCGGCGATGGGCAGCACATGCAAATAGAGCGCGGAGCCGTGAATCTCACCCGGAAGGCCCAGCACGAGGCGCGCCACCAGCAGCACGAAGATCGCGCCGGCGCCGGTCACGAATACCGCGTATCCCCACCCCCGCGCGTGCGCCGCCATGTCGCGCGCCGCATGCGCGACGTGCGCCGCGCACCAGAGCAGCAGCGCGGCCAGCAGGAACAGGCCCGTGATCTTCTGGATGATCGCAAGACCAACCATCACGCCAGCCAATACTACATAGCGCCTGCGCCCACTCTCCACGAACCGCGTCACCCCCCAGGCGGCGAAGAGCGCCAGCGGCGCGTAGTACCAGTTGAGCAGCGGATAGTGCCAGGCGTACAGCGACCACACCGCCCACGCGAGCGTGGCAACGCCCGCAACCGACGGCGTGGTAAAGCGCCGTGCCAGCCGGAAGCCGCACACGAGGCTCCCCAGCCACACGACAAAGATCGGTATGCGCAACATGCGCAACGACGTCCCAAACAGCCGGAAGATCCCGGCCTGTACGAATGACCAGCCGCCCGTCCACGGATCGTCGAAGTCGCGGTGTGGCAGCTGGCCGTGCAGCACCCGGTCAGCCACCTGCGCCATCGCGCCGTCGTCCAGCGCAGCCCACCCACGGAACAACTCGGGCCACACCAGCGCCGCAGAGATGCCGAGTACCGCCACCAGGACAGCAGCATCAGCGCGCGTCCAGAACGGCGGCGGCACGATGCCGCAGACGCGCCTGACAGTGGAAGGGTATGCGCTCACGCGATGGTTGGTCCGAACGAGGAGCCATAGCCCACAAGCATGCCAGCCCGCATCCAAGCCGCCGGCGACTTCCGTTGCCGTCCGCCGCCCGATGTGCCGACGTTGAACACGCCTAACGTACGCGCCTTCCAGGTGTTCGGCTACACGCTGAGTTTGCGCGGTACAGCCATCGAACAAGATGGACCGATCGCGCGCTGCCACCCGTTGCCCATGCGCCGGATGATGGCTTCAGCACGGCGAGCCGACCGCAGGAAGCTCTGGCGTCATCGCCGACGAGGATCCGTCGTGCGTCCGAACTGGTCTGCGAGGCGCACCTCAGCATGCATTCCCGTTCATCGACATTCGACAGCAGGGCATCGCCCGGGTCGACGGACAAATATGGTACCGCCAACATGCGTCGCACCGGGAGAACGGTTCCAGGCGCCTTCCCGATCGCGTCAGCGTAACGAATCGTTGCGCCAGCGAACCTCGAGGAAGTGCCTGAATGTCCGACCGTCAAACACAAGGCGTCCGAATCGCCGGCTCTTGGAGAACTCGCGCCGCAGTGCCCGCTGCTGCCGCATGGTCAGCGAGTCGTTCATGCCGAACTGGTTCAACAGGATCACCGTCTGCACGCCGGAGCGGGCCAGCATCGGCAGCACCAGGCGTTCATCCTTCGCCGCGGAATCGGCAAGCACGTCGTAGATGACGCGCGACGCGCTCAGGCGCTCCAACAGGAACGCGTATTCTGGCGCATCGCCTGTCACGTGAATCGGGCCGGGCGGCCGGTCGGCTATCACCCGAGCGACGCGATGGAACAGCGCGCTGTCCTGCGGACTCACCCAGAGGCCGCCGCGCGGCAGCGTTAGCCGCGCCCACCGCTCGGGTTCCTGCTTCTCTTGCGACGTCGCCGGGTGGCGAAAGCCAGCGACGACGAGGAAAGCCCCGGCAAGCAATACCGCCGGCGATGTCGTGGCGCTGCGGTGGGCGAGCAGCGCCACGAGCGCAACGACCGCGATCGGCGTGGCATACAGCGCATACGACAGGGACGCCCACGGCACCTGCAGCAGCTGCGCCGTCGCCGCGCAGGTCACAAGCAGGAAGACGACGGAACCGTACTGCCCCGGCTCTTCCTCGCGCCGTGCGCTTCCCCACAGTGCCACGAGCGGCAGCATGATTGGCAGGCCGCGCACCATCAGGGCTACCGACGAGGCCTTGAACTGGTCACGCTGGGCGAGCACGCCGGCGAGTATTCCGAGGATCACGGCGAACACGGCAACCGCACGGCCGCGCGCCGGGGCGGCATACCGCACGCCGAGCGCCAGCACCAATGGCGCAAGCATCATCCCGGCGGTGGCCACTCGCCCCGGCGGAGGGGACAAGATCAGCGACAGTCGCGCCGCGGGCCGCACGAAGACCCCGACAATCAGGTCTCCCACCGCGCCGTGCGCCACGTAGAGGAGCAGGAATGGAATGAGCGGCACCGCCACGCCCACGGCCAGCGGCACCAGCAGCGAGAGGAGCGTTCGCACACCCTCCCTCGCGCCAACGCCCGCGGAGTACGCACTCCAGCCGAGCCACACGACGGCGACGGCGATGGGCAGCACGAACAGGTACATCGCCGACCCGTGAAATTCAGCCGGAAGGCCCAGAACGAGGCGTGCCACGAGCAGCACGAAGACCGCACCGGCACCGGTCACGAACACGGCATAACCCCAAGCGCGCGCATGCGCCGGCACCCGGCGCGCCACGTCGGCAACGTGCGCCGCGCACCAGAGCAGCAGCGCGGCCAGCAGGAACAGCCCGGTGATCTTTTGGACGATGGCTATGCCGACCATCACGCCGGCAAGCACCACGTAGCGCCGGCGCCCGCTCTCGACGAAGCGCGTCACCGCCCACGTGGCGAACAGGGCGAGCGGTGCGTAGTACCAATTGAGCAGTGGATAGTGCCACGCATACAACGACCAGACGGCCCACGCCAGCGTGGCCGCGCCCGCCACCGCCGGCGTGGCGAAGCGCCGCGTCAGGCGAAAGCCGCATGCCAGGCTCGCCAGCCATGCCACGAAGATCGGGATGCGCAGCATGCGCAGCGACGTTCCTGCCACGCGGAAGATCGCCGCCTGCACGAACGACCAGCCGCCTGTCCACGGCTCGTCAAAGTCCCGGTGCGGCAGCTGGCCGTGCATCACGCGCTCGGCCACCTGCGCCATGGCGCCGTCATCCCACGGATACCACCCGCGGAACAACTCCGGCCACACCAGCGCTGCCGAGATGCCCACCACCGTGGCCAGGACAGCAGCGTCGGCGCGCGTCCACGCCGGAGGCGCGATTGCGCCTCGCACGGATGTTTCGGGGATCGACGTCGTCGTCATTCGACGGCCGCCTTCGCGTCATCACACGCCGCAACCGCAATGAAGCGACAGGGAAGGAGCCGACGATTCATCCGGTCAGTTTACGCCGCGCGTTTGCCCGGGGCCAGAGTGCTTCGTATCATTAGGGTGCTGACGAGTCTGCCGATTGGCACGTCCAGTTCCGGCTTCCCATCAGTGCCAGCTGGAGGTCGCCGACGCCTGACCAAGGTCCCGCCGCCCCCTCGTGAGCCGAGCCGCGGCAGGCTCCCCCATCTCCCACGAGGCCACCGTGTCCGAAAAGACCCAGAGTTTCCAGCACCACACCGCCTGGTCTCCGCTCTTTCACTTCGTGGCGACGCCCATCGTCCTGTTGAACGTGTTCATCGCGATACGGCACGCCTGGTACGTGGGCTCACGTTACGCGTGGTGGAACGTCGTCTTCGCCGTCGGCGTTGCCGCCGGCATCTTCGTTTCCAGGCTGATGGTGCTCGCCGTGCAGGACCGGCTCATCCGGCTCGAGATGCGCCTGCGGCTGCGCGAACTGCTCCCCGCGGCATCGCATGCCGACATCCTCCGCCTGACCGTGCGCCAGATGGTGGGGCTGCGGTTCGCCGGCGACGCCGAACTGCCCGAACTCATGCGGCGCGTGCTGAAGGGAGAGCTTGCCGACCAGAAGGCCATCAAGGCGGCCATCAAGGACTGGCAGGCCGACTGGCAGCGCGCCTGACCGCCGCCTAGTGGCCGGTCAACAGCGCAGCGTGCCAGCTGTCCTTGGCGCGCCGCTCGAACTTTTCGCGGTAGCTGGCGGCATCCACCACCGACAGGTCGAAGACCTGCGTCTCCGCGCCGACGGCGCCGATGCGCGCGAGATGCGCAAAGTCGTCGCGCGACAGGCCGTGAACGAAGCCGGCCGAGTCGCGATAGTACACCAGCGCGCTGTCCAGCATCGTGGTGCCGATGCCCGCTTCGAGCACCTTCAATGCCCGGAACAAGCCGTCGATGGAACATCCCGACGCCCCCTCACGCGACGTGTCGACGCCGATGGCGAGAAACCGTCCGTCGCGCCACTCGCGCGCGCACCACAACGGATGGCCGTGGGCCGCCCACGTCAGCAGGAAGCCGTCCACGGCCGCCAGCAGCCGCGTTTCGTCAACATCATCGATGGGCGCGGCCGCTCCGAACAACCAGACGCGGCTCTCCGGGGGCAGGTTCGCAAAAGGGATGACCGGCATGTTCTCGTCCGTCAGCGGGTGATCGACAGGATGGCCCGTGTAGTCTAATGATGGCTGCGCCGTCGCGCAGCGAGCCCGTTGGGCCAGGATGCGGGCTGGGCCAGGATGTGCGGGCTCGCCGGCCTGCGTGCCCCATGGCATCTTCACCATTGTCCGCACTGATTCATCCGCCGGACCTCCCACCCCTGCCTCATCATCGGTCATGGCGACTCCGTCTCGATCCATCGACGACGCTGTGCTTCCACGCGAGGCCCCACACCTGGCTTCGCGCGCATCCGTTGTCGCCGGGGTGCTGGCGCTCGCCATCGCCGCCGGGCTCGCCATCTTCTCCGGAGCGTCGGCCTCGCTGCACCGACCGCTCTGGCTCGACGAGATCGTAACCCAGCTGGTCGCACAGGCGCCCCGCGGCGTCCTGCACGCCATGCGCAGCGGGGTCGATTTCCAGCCGCCGCCGCACTATGTCCTCGTCTGGCTCTCCGACACACTCGCTGGAGCCGGCGGCGCGTTCTCCGCGCGACTGCCATCGATCATCGCCGCATCGCTCACCGTGCTCCTGCTTGGGGCCACGCTGCGCACCCGGCTGTCGCTCGCTTCCGCCCTCGCCGGAGCGCTGGCACTCGCTGCGCACCCGCTCTTCGTTGGTCAGGCCATCGAGGCGCGCCCCTACGCGCTCTGGATACTCGCCGCCGCCCTCACCGCCGAATGCCTGCGGGCAGAGCGGCGCGGCGCGGCCTGGTTTGCGGCAGCGGCAGCAATGGCACTCTGCACGTCGCATTACTTCGGCGTGCTGACGCTCGCAGCCATGGCCCTGGCCGGCATGGGGTACCTCCGGTTCGCCAATCGAATGTCGTGGAACGCCACGATTCGATCGTTGGCTCCGCTCGCCGCCGGTGTCGTCGCCCTGGTGGCACTGCTGCCGCTGGCCCGCGCACAACTCGCCGCCACCACCGGTCGCAGCTGGGTATCGCCGGCCACGGCCGGCGACATCGCCTTCTTCCTGCAGTTCATCTGGGGATGGCGCCCTGCCATGATGTTGATCGCCGCCGGTGTGCTGATGCTGGCGGCGAGGCGCATTCCGCCGCTCGCCGCGCGCCTTCCCCGCCCTGATCGCCTCTCCCTCGACATCACGCTGGTGGCGCTGCTCGCCACGGCCGCCGTTCCACTGCTGGTGGTGCTGGTGACGCTCACGTACAAGCCGGTGCTCGTGCTGCGCTATTCGGTGCCGGCACTCCTCGCGCTGGCCACGCTGTGCGCGCTGGCCGTCGAGCTGCTTCCTCGCCCCCTGCGGTGGGTTTGCGTCCTGCTGCTCGTGCGCGCCGGGCTCTTCTCCTACCAGTCGGTGGCGGCCGCGGCACATGACGAATCGAGGCTCTTCGCCGCCGAGACGGGAGCCGTGCGCCAACTGGCGGCGCGCGGCATTCCCACCGTATCGCCGTTTCGCCACGACGCCTACCGGGCAAGCCTGCCCGCGGGCCGCACGCCGGCCGTGGCGTGGATGGACCTTCCGGACTCGCTGCTCGAGCGGGCGGCCAGATCCGGATCCGCCTCGCTCTCGCACAATCGCCTCCTGGTCGAGCGCGACTTCGGCCGCGCCGTCCGGCAGGAGTTCGGCTTTCCGGCGGTGATCTCCGCCGAAGAGGCACGGACCGCCCCGGCTGTCGCGCTGCTCCGCGATGCCGCGCTGTCGGCGGCCGATACGCTCTGGTTTCCGGGACGGATTGCCTGCCCGCTCTCACCGCGACTGGTCGTCTACTCCCAGCCGGCACTGGCGACGCCTTGCGATGTCCTTCAGGCGGCGCTTCAGGGCACGCTGGAACGCCGGTAGTCGCCGCGCGAGAAATACTTCTCGATCAGCGCGTAGAGGATGATGTACACGTACCGGCTCCCCATCTCCTTGATGAGGAACTTCGACTCGCCGGCCTCGCGCCCGTACCAGTTCGTCGGCACCACCGTCCACGAGTAGCCGCGCACGATCGCCTTCAGCGGCAGTTCGATGGTCAGGTTGAAGTGGTTCGAGAGCAGCGGACGGCACCCGTCGATCACCTCGCGCCGGTAGCACTTGAAGGCATTGGTGAAGTCGTTGTACCGTTCGCGGAACAGCAGGCGTATGACGCGGTTGGCCGCGCGGTTCATCAGAAGCTTCTGCCACGGGTAGTTCCGCACCGCCGCCCCGTCGATGAACCGCGAGCCGAAGGCGCAGTCGAAGCCCTCCTCAAGCTTGTGATGGTAGGTCACGATGTCGCGCGGGTCGTCCGACGCGTCGGCCATCGCCACCACCACGGCGTCGCCCGTGTACACGTCGAGCCCGTGCCGCACGGCGAAGCCGTATCCCCCGGATCCCGGGTTGGTCGAGATGCGCAGGGCGGGCATCTCGACCATCAGCTGGCGCAGCGCCGACTCGGTGTCATCGGTGCAGTGGTCCAGCACCACCAGGATCTCGTGCGGAATGTCAGCGCCCCTCAGCACACCTTCGATCGCCTGGACCGTCGCCACGATCGATCCCCCCTCGTCGTGGGCGGGAATCAGCACCGACAGCAGCATCCGGCGACCGGAGTAAGCGGGGTCGTTTGTGGCCGGCACGGTCATGCGCTGAAGACCGGCGCGAGTTCCGTGGCATTCGCGGTCATCCAGGTGTGCAGGTCCTCCAGCACGCGACGGGCTGACCGCTGCGGACTCCACCCCAGCGCTGCGGTGAGCGCGCGCTGGTCGGTGACGTAGACGCGCACGTCGCTGGGATGCGTCGCCGCGTCCGACGACAACGACAGCCGTGTGCCGCTGATCTCCTCGCACAACGCCGTCGTCTCGGCCAGCGACAGGCTGCTGGCCAGCCCGCCTCCGGCATTCCAGGTGCGCCCCGACACTGCCGACCAGTCACCCAACTGCGCCAGCAGCAGGTCGCATGCGTCGTCGATATGCAGCACATCGCGCACCTGCTTGCCCTGCCCGCCCCATCCCTGATAGCGCAGGGTGCCGCCGAAGACGTAACGCGACATCCACAGCGAGAACACGCCCTGGTCGACCTTGCCCATCTGCCAGGGTCCCGCGATCACGCCGAAGCGAGTGGTCACGTGCTCCACGCCGAAGGCCGCCGCGTACTCATCCAGCAGAAGTTCCCCCGCCAGCTTGGTGGTGCCGTACAGCGTGCGCACGCCACGCAGGGGAAAATCCTCGCTGATGCCCGACGCCGACGCCCCGGCCATTCCCGGCTGGTCGGCCAGCGCAAACCGCGATTCCGTCTCGACGACTGCCAGCTGGTTCACGAGCGCAACGGGATAGACGCGGCTTGTCGAGAGGAAGAGCATGCGCGCCTTCCGTTCCCTCGCCAGCTCCAGGCAGTTCACCAGTCCGCCCAGGTTGGCGTCCACCACGTAGCGCGAACCGCCGCCGTATCCCGCCATGACCGACGGTTCGGCGGCACACTCGACAATCAGGTCGATGGCGCGCCCGTCGAGGGCCAGCTCATCGGCGCTGCGCACGTCGCCGAGCCTGAACTCGACGCCGGCCTCGGTGAGCCGCGGCACGTTGAGTTCACTTCCCCGTCGCCTCAGGTTGTCGAACGCCACGACGCGCGCCCCCACATCCTCCGCGGCGAGTCGCATGGCGATCGACGAGCCGACGAAGCCGGCACCCCCGGTGACGAGCACGGTGGCGCCGCGCAGGGATTGCGTCTGATGACCTGGGCTCACGTAGGTTGCCGGACGAAAGGGAATGGCCCGTGCGCATCGCGTGCGCGGCACCAGCGGGGCGGCCGCCCGTGAAATGTTGCATGCCGCACTCCGAAGCACCACTCTCCATGTGATGCAATCCCACGACACGTTCCTGTACACGCTCGCCGTGGTCTGCTGCGTCGCCGCCGTCACCACGGTGCTGTGCCAGCGTGTTCGGCTGCCGGTCGTGTTCGGCTACCTGCTGGCCGGCATGATCGTCGGTCCGCACGTTCCGGTGCCGCTCGTTGCCGACATGGCCACGGTCGACGCCCTCGCCGAACTGGGCGTGATCCTGCTGATGTTCACCCTCGGCCTCGAATTCTCGCTGCGACGCATGATGCGCATGGCGCCGGTTTCGGGGCTCGTGGCGCTGCTCGAGACGAGCGCCATGTTCGGCCTCGGCGTCGCCGCGGCGCAACTGCTCGGCTGGACGCCCCGCGAGCGCCTCTTCACCGGCGCGCTGGTGGCAATCTCTTCCACCACGATCATCGCCCGCGCGTTCCGCGAGCGCCCGGTGGAGCCGGCGGTGCGTGACACGGTGTTCGGCATCCTCGTCTTCGAGGACCTGATTGCCATCCTGTTGCTCGCCGCGCTCATGACACTCGGGGGTGGCGACGCGCCCAGCGTACGCGCCGTCGGCGGCACCGTGCTCCAGCTCGCCACCTTTCTGGCAGCGCTCGTTGGCGTCGGGCTCCTGCTCGTGCCGCGCGTCATCCGCAGCATCGTGCGCCTGCGCAGCGATGAAACGACGCTGGTCGCCACGGTGGGGCTCTCCTTCGCGGCCGCCCTGCTCGCCCTCAACTTCGGCTACTCGGTCGCACTCGGCGCCTTCCTCGCAGGCGCCCTCGTGGCCGAATCGGGGGCGAGGCGTACCATCGAGCCGCTGCTCGCGCCGCTGCGCGACCTCTTTACCGCCATCTTCTTCGTGGCGGTCGGAATGTCCATCGACCCCGCCCTCGTCGCGCAACATTGGGGCGCCGTTCTCGTGCTCACGCTCGTGGTGATGGTGGGCAAGGTCGGCACGGTCACGGTCGCAACCTTCCTGGCGGGACGCGACGTCCGCACCAGCGTGAGCACGGCCATGAGCCTGGCCCAGATCGGCGAGTTCTCGTTCATCATTGCCGCCGTGGGGGTCGCCTCGCACGCCGTCGGCGATCACCTGCTGCCGATCGCGGTGGCCGCCTCGGCCATCACCACGCTCGCCACCCCGGCGCTCATCGCGGCGTCAGGCGCGGTGGCCGAACGCATCGACCGCCGCCTGCCGGCTCCGCTGCAGACGTTCGTCGCGCTTTACGGCTCGTGGTTCGAGACGCTGCGCCGGTCGCCGGTTCCGCAGCAGGAACGGTCGCGTGAACGCCGCCTGTTCGGTCTCCTGGCCATCGACGTCGCCATCCTGCTGGCCATCGTGATCGCGGCAGCGGTGGAGATGCCGCGGGGCACCGCGCTTCTGACGCGGTGGATCGGCGCCAAGGAGAGCGTCGCTCAGCTGCTGGTGCTTACGGCCGCCGCGGTCGCGGCCGCGCCGCTTGTACTCGGCTTGTTCCGCACGGCGCTCGCGCTTGGCGCATCGCTGGCCGAGCGGGCGCTGCCGGTGCCGGCACACGGCGCCGACTTCGGCTTCGCACCGCGGCGCGCGCTGGGCGTCTCGCTGCAAGGCGCTATCGTGCTGGTAGCCGGTGTGCCGGTCGTGGCCTTCACGCAACCCTTCCTTCCGCCGCTGCCCGGTGCGGCGGTGTTGCTGGCACTGGTGGTTGTCATCGGCGCGCTGCTCTGGCGCAGCGCCGCCAACTTGCAAGGTCACACCGAGGCAGGAGCGCAACTGCTCGTGTCGGCGCTGCGGCACCAGATGGCGGCCACCGAGACGCATCCCGTGCCGAACGCGCGGCCGCAGCCGATTGCGCACGCCGAGCAGCTGCTCCCCGGCATGGGAGCACCGGTCGCGGTGATCATCACGCCGAGCCACGCCGCCGCCGGCCGCACGCTGCGCGAGCTCAACGTGCGCGCGCGCACCGGTGCGGCGGTGCTGGCCATTAACCGCGGCGACGCACGCATCCTGGTGCCGCGCGGTGGTGACGCCATTGCCGCCGGCGATGTGCTGGCGCTTGCCGGCACCGCAGACGCCGTGTCAGCAGCGATTCGGCTACTGACGAAGGACGCAGAGCAAAATCAGTGAACTGTGCACTATTTAACGCCATTATCGCGCCACTAATCAGACACTATCAGCGTATTGTTGTCATTCTTGGCGATTCCCAAGCGCTATCACCCTGTTCGCGCGGCGCCGGACACGATCGAAGATGAAGCGCCTCCATGTGGCCCGAACGCCAGAGCCAGATGCCCAGTTAACCGCGACTTCCAACCACCAGCCATCCCGCGATATCATCACGCCCTTGTGGCGCACGACTACCAGCAGACCACTACTCGTCTCATGAAGCACCCCGAATGGTAGCAGGCGCGGGGGAGCAATCCCTGCACCGACACGCTACTTTATGGTCGCCCGCCAGAGACGGGCAGCCACCATTGGAGCATCAAAACGAATGCCGAACCGCCTGTCCATCGCCGTCCCGCGCACCATCGCGCTCGCCGTCCTCGTCTCGTGCGCCGCCCCGGTGCTTGCTGCCCAGGGCGCGCGCGGTGAAGGCGTGGGTTCGGGAGGGACCTTCCCATACGTTTCGGTCTTTTTCGCCACCGGGGGCAGCCTCACCACTACCCGAGACCTCAACGCGCGGCTCGACACGGCGGGCTTCTTCGCGGTATCCAACGACGCGATTTCGTACGGCGGCGGTGTGCGTGGTCGATGGGGACGCATGATCTTCGGCGGCGAGTTCTCGGCGATCGACTTCGGCGAGGAGGGCGACCCGGTCCGCGGCAAGACATCAGCTCTCCGCAGCCGCTATTATCTGGCGCAGGTCGGGTACGCGACGTGGGCCGGGCGTCACCTGAACGTCTACCCCATGCTCGGCGTCGGCGCCGGGACGATGTCGCTGACGCTGGCCGACCGGAACGGCGGGGGCACTCCGCCGGCTGGTGTCGACCCGACGTTCACGGAAGTCGTGCTGCACCCGAATTACTCGTCGCTGGTCGTCGCCAACTATCTGCTGTTCGAACCGGCCGTTGGCGCGGACTGGCTGGTGCTTCGCTCGGTCGGCGACCGTCTTGGCCTCACCATCGGCGCGCGACTCGGCAAGAGCTTTGCGCCGAACCGTGCCGCATGGAAGCTGGACGGCAACAAGGTGATTGGCGGCCCCGACGTGGGTCCTGACGGCATGTTCGCCCGGCTCACGTTCGGCATCGGCTGGCGCTAGGCACCGCCCCACTCGGGCGATCGTCGGCAAGCGCGCGGCGACCCGATCAGCGAGCGCCGTCGTCGAGCAGGTCGAGGATCGCGCCGGTCACCGCGTCAGCGTAACGGCTCGCCGAAAAGTCGCGGGCGCGCAGTGCGGCCCCCTGCGCGCAACGCGCAGCGAGTGCGGGATCGTCGAGATACCTCAGCAGGGCGTCGGTCAGCGCCGGAGCATCGCCGAACGGGGCGAGCAGGCCGTCAACGCCGGGCGTGATGACCTCGGCGGGGCCTCCGGCCGCGCCCGCGACAACGGGCTTGCCAAGCGCCATCGCTTCGATCACCACGATGCCGAACGGCTCGCGATCTGACGCATGCACGATGATGTCCATCGCCTGCATCCAGCGAGGAACGTCCGCCTGGTAGCCGGCAAACGTGACCGCGTCGTCGAGCCGCAGGTGGCGCACCTGGGCGCGCAACGCGGCGGGATAGTCCGGTTCGGGTTCGTGCGCCCCGCCAACGATCACCACGTGCGCTTCGGGATGTCGCGCCCGCACGGCCGGCAGTGCGTCGATAAGCACGTGCATTCCCTTCCAGCGTTGCAGGCGACCCACGATGCCAATGAGCGTCCCCGTCGGCGGGAGGCCAAGTGCCGCCCGCGCCTCGGCCGGCGACTCCGATCGCGCGGCATCGAATCGCTCGAGCGATGCACCGGGATACACCAGTCGTTGCGGTCGATGCGGCCAGACACGCGCCTGCGCGGCCGCACAGTCCCGCGAAAGCACCAGGATGCCGCACGCCGGACACAGCGTCGCCAGCCGATCGAGCCAGTCAGGGCCGGCCAGTCCCACCTGGTACCACGCTGCCGGTACGCCGGCGAGCCACGCCGCCGGGCCGGCCATCGTTTGCGATGCCACCATCCAGCCGAAGACCATGGACACCTTTCGCTCGCGCGCCAGTCGCGCAATCGAACGAATGACCGACCACCGGCGGCCAAGCTGACGGAGGCGTCCGACCGGAAGGAGGTGCGTTTCGTAGCCGAGCGCTTTTGCTTCATCCACCATTGCGCCGCCGCGCGTGAAGACAACGATCCATTCGACGCGGCCATCGCGACCGTGCTGCAGCAACTGGCGGAACATCATCTCGCCCCCGCCCAGCAGCTCACCGAGCGGCATGACCAGCAGGACGCGCGGCGCGCTCACCGGCGTGCTCACCGGCGCGCTCACCGGCGCGCTCACCGGCGCGCCTCACGCTCGACGATGGCCCGGAAGTGCGTCTCGAACGCGGCGGCCGAATACGACTCGGCATGCCGCCGGATCACGCCGGAGTTCCACGCCGACGCTTCGGCGCGCCGCACGCCCTCGGCTAACGAGTCAGCCGACTGCGCGCCGAAGAGCACTCCGGTGACGCCGTCCCGCACCGTCTCCAGCGCACCGCCGGCGCCGAAAGCGATGACCGGCCGGCCGCAGGCATTCGCCTCGAGCGGCGTGATGCCGAAATCCTCCTCTCCCGGAAAGACGAGCGCGCGGCATTCGTCCATCGCCATCGCGACAGCGGCATCGTCGACGCGTCCCCGGAAGGTCACGTTGGGGCCCGCGATCGCTTCGAGCGACGCGCGTGCCGGACCGTCGCCGATGACCACCAGTGGAAGGCCGAGCTGCGTGAACGCCCTCACCGCCAGGTCGATGCGCTTGTAGTGGGCAAGGCGCGAGACCACCAGGTGATAGCGACCAGCGCCGGCTCCCACCGCAAAACGTCCCGTCTCGATCGGGGGATGCAACAACTCGCTGGTCCGTCCCCAGCAGCGCTGCACGCGATCCTGCACCACGCGGGAGTTCACCACGATGTGCGTGGGACGACTCGCGGTACGCACGTCCCAGGCGCGAAGTCCGGCAATGACCGGCGGCAGCGCCAGCCGCGCGAGAATCCCGAAGTCCTCGCGCGCCACGTATCGCTCGTAGTCCCACACCCAGCGCATGGGCGTATGGCAGTAACAGACGTGCACCGCACCCTTGGGAGCGCGCACCGCCTTGGCCCACGCGCTGCTGCTGCTCACCACGACGTCGTAGCCGCTCAGGTCCATGCCCTCGATGGCCAGCGGATAGAGCGGGAGGTAGGCGCGAAAGTGGCGCTTCCAGGCCGGGAGGCGCTGCATCCACGTTAGCCGGAGGTCGGCGTCGCGCAGCGACGCAGGCATCGCGTCGCGGTCGGCAATCGTCGTGAAGATGGGAGCCGCTGGCCAGATGCGGTGGAAGCTCTCGACCACGCGCTCGGCGCCGCCTGCCTGGTTCAGGTAGTCGTGGACGATGGCGAGGCGCATCAGCCGGTCACCTCGTCGAATACCGCCCGCACGCCCCGCACCATCGCACCCACGCTGAACGCGCGTCGCGCGTGCGCCGCACCGGCGGCGGCCAGCGCGGCGGCGCGCGAGGGATCGTTTCGCAGCGCCTGCACCGCGGCGGCGAGCGCAGCCGCGTCGCCCGGCGGCACCAGCACGCCCGTGCGACCGTCATCGATGATTTCGCCGACGCCACCGGCCGCCGTGGCAATGACCGGTCGTTGCGCCAACATGCCCTCCACGATCACGCGGCCGAACGGTTCGGGAAGCGCTGATGCGTGCACGATCACGTCGGCGGCGCGCATCAGCGTGGGAACATCGTGCCTGAACCCCAGGAAGTGCACCCGGGGCGAAAGCCCGCTTTCCGCCGCCAGCGCGCGTAGTTCCTGTTCGAACGCCTGTTCACCGAAGAGCGGCGCCCCCACGATCCATAAGTGGCAATCGCCGGGCAGGTCGCGCAGGGCAGTGATCACCGTCTGCTGCCCCTTCCACGCGGCAATTCGCCCGAACACCGCCATCACCTGGCCGGCGTCCGGCGACAGGCGTTCGCGCAGCACGTGCGCCTGGGCGTCGGGGACTATGTCGAACGGCGCCGCATTGATGCCGTTGTGCACGACGCGCACCTTCGCGCGATCGCCCCCGTGTGCCACGAAGGCATCGGCCGTCGCGCGCGAGTTGGCAATCACGCGCGCGGCTCCCCGGTTGGCGAGCATCACCGCGGCGCGGGTATTGAGCGGGCTGAAGTGGGGCCGTCCGAGCAGATCGCGCAGGTGCCAGACCACCGGCGTTCGACACCGGAATCCGGCGAGCGCCGCCACCACAAAGGCCTTCTGCGAGTTGGCGTAGAGCACGCGCGCGGCGCGTGCCTCGCGCGCCACGCGTCCCGACAGCCGCCACGTGGCCAGGAGCGCGCCCGGCGACGGCAACAGGCCGCCCTTCTTGACGACGCCGAGCGCTCCCATGGGAAGCACCCGCACGTCAACACCGCGCCGCTCGAGTTCCTCGCGAAATGGACCATCCGCGAACAGCCGCACAGCGACGTCTCCGTCGAGCCCCGCAACCACGTCGAGCATCGAAAGCTCCGCGCCGCCCAGCACCCCGGCATGGTCGAGCGCGAGTACGCGCGCGGTCATCGGCGCCTCGCGCCGTCATAGACGCGGCGCACCTGTTCCACGATCACCGGCCAATCGTTGCGTCGTCGTGCGTAGGCCCGGCACTCGTCCTCGGTCGGCATCGGCACGACGCCGGTCAATGCGTCGGCAAGTCCCTGGGCGATGGCGGCGACCGAGCTGTCCGTGAACACGAGATGGGGTGCCAGGCCTTCGACGGTTTCGGGCAATCCACCCACCGGTGTGACCAAGGCGGGCGTTCCTGCGGCCAGCGACTCCGGAACGATGAGCCCGTAGCCCTCGAGCGCCACCGAGGGCACCACGGACAGGTTGGCGGCCCGATACGCGAAAGGCAGGTCGTCCTCTTCGATGAAGCCCACCAGCCGGCAGTGCTCCTCGAGCTGCGCGCGTTGGATCTGCGCGCGCAGCTCATCCTCGATGGAGCCCCGTCCGGCGATGAGCACCAGTACGTCGGGGACGTGCCGCCTCAGCGTTGCGACGGCGCCGATGAGCTGCCCGAGTCCCATGCGATGCGTCAGGCGACGCACCGTCAGGACGATCGGCCGGTCTGCGGGCCATCCGAGCCGCGCCCGGCACTCGGCGCGCGTCTCCTTCACTTCGAACCGCGCGCAATCGACGCCGCCGGGAATGATGAAGATCTTCTCCCACGGCACGCCGAACGACTCATTGAGGATGCGTCCGAACGCGCCGGAGAGGACGATGCACGCATCGGCGCGCTGGTACACCGCGCGCTCGACGCGCGACTTGAGGAACAAGGTGACGCCTCGGACCTTTTCGGCGTACGTCTCCTGCGCCCACGGTCCCTGGAAGTGGAAGACGAACGCGCGACGCCGGTCGCGCAGCAGGCCGAGCAGCGGCACCGCGTACAGCGCAAAGTGGGCGACCACCACGGCGTCCGGATCGGCACGCAATTGCAGCGCCGCTTCCTCGCGCAGGCGGCGCAGGCGGCGAACCAGCGGCGCCGTGTGCGGCGCGATGCCAACCACCCGTCCACCGGTTTCATGCGCCACCGCGTCGGAGCCGGCGACGAGGGCGCGCACGCCCACGCCGTGCGCGGGAAGGCGGTTCACGAGTTCGGCGAAGACGCGGTTCAGTCCTCCTGGTTTTTCTTCGAACCACTCCATGCCCACCTGCACCGTGCGCAATGGCGAGGCAGCCGGGCGGCGCGGCACGGCGCCCGCGATGAGCGCGTCGAGCGGATCGGTGCGCTGCAGCGACCCGTCGACGGCGAGTCGCGCCCAGATCTCGAGCACAAGCAGCGTGAAGAGCTGGTTGCCCCAGTCGTGCGCACCGCTCAGGTGCTCGTCGAGGATGTGCCGCGTGAACTCGGGGCGCACCCAGCCGCGGTCGTGGAACGACGGGCTGTCCAGCGCGGCCCGCACGTGCGTGGCCAGCATGCCGCGCAGCCATCGCGAGGCCGGCATCACGAAGCCGCGCTTGCGACGGTACAGCACCTCGCGGGGCACGAACTTCGCCGCGAGCCGCTTCATCAGGTACTTGGTTTCCCAGCCGCGCAGGCGGATGTCCGTCGGGATGGTGGCGGCAAACTCGATCATCTCGGTGTCGAGCAGCGGCGAGCGCGCCTCGAGCGAGTGCGCCATCGAGGCCACATCGGCCTTGGCGAGGAGCTGGTCGGGAAAATAGGTGGAAAAATCACCGTACAGTGCGCGATCCACGTCGTCCAGGCCATCGGCGCGCGCCCACACATCGCGGTACATCGCGTCGGCGTCGAACCCGGCAAGCGTTCCGAGGAACTGCGGCGTGTAGGCCGCCTCGCGGAGTTCGCGAAAGCCGCGATCATACGTGAACGTGTCGATGGCGTTGCCGCGCCCGGCGCGCGCCAGCAGTGTCGCATTCTTCAGCGGGCCCGACATCCTGGCGTGCAGCACGCGGTCGGCCGCGCGGCGCAAGCCGGCGGGAACGAACCGGCGATAGCCCTGCGCCGCCCGGGCCACCATGGGTCGCGTATATCCGCCGAACAGTTCGTCGCCTCCGTCGCCGTTCAGCGCCACCACCATCATGTCGCGCGACACCCGTGACAGGTCGTGGCTAGGCACGATCGACACGTCGGCCAGCGGCTGCCCGTAGTGCCAGACGATTTCCGGCAGATGAGTCACCGCATCCGGACGCAGCACGCGCTCGTGCAGCTTCACGCCGAGGTGCTCCGCCACTCGGCGCGCGAACGGACGCTCGTCGAACTCGGGGTCGTCGAAACCCACGGCGACCGCCTCGATCGCCGTCCCGCTCTCCTGCGCGGCAAGCGCGGTGACCAGCGACGAGTCGACCCCCCCCGACAGAAAGGCGCCGACCGTACGGTCGGCCACGAGTCGTTCGCGTACGGCACGGCGCGCGATCCGCTCCATCTCGACGAGCACTTCCTCCTCACCCATCGCCGTCTTGGTGGCATACGACACGTCCCAGTACCGTTGCACCTCGCAGCGCCCGGTGCGGGCGTCGAACGACAGCCAGTGCGCGGGAGGCAGCGCGTGGACGCCCTCCCAGACCGACATCGGCGCGGGCACGGCCTGGTACGTGAGGTAGGCGTCGATGGCCCGCGAATTCACCGCAGGGCGCTGCGGAAGGAGCTCGAGCAGGGCGTTCAGCGTCGAGGCGAAGGCCAGCGACGCGCCGTTGTGCGCATAGAAGAGCGGTTTCTTGCCCGCCCGGTCGCGGGCCAGGTGCAGCGTGTGCTCCGCCGTATCCCACACGGCCAGTGCAAACTGCCCGTGTACGCGTCGCACCGTCTGCTCGAATCCCCACCGGCGCACGCCATGCAGCAGCACTTCCGTGTCGGAATGTCCGCGAAACCGGCACGCCGGCTCGAGTTCCGCGCGCAACCGCTGGAAATTGTAGATTTCGCCGTTGAACACCACGACGTGCTGCGCGTCGTCGCTCGCCATCGGCTGATGGCCGGCGCTCGACAGGTCGATGATGGCCAGCCGGCGCGCGCCAAGGCAGACGCCCTCGCCCGGCCACACGCCGCCATCATCGGGACCACGGTGGATCATGCGCGCATTCGCGCGCTCCACGCGTTCGCGTTCCCCGCCGGCGCCCGGGCGGACGATTCCACAGATGGCGCACATGCGTCAGTGCCCGCCCATGTTCACTGCGCCGCCCCGGCCAGGACGTCAAAATACTCGCCGGCCACGCGATCCCACGCGTAGCGGCGCGACCGCTCGAGCGCGGCGGCGGACATCGCCCCGCGCCACGCCGCATCATCGCGGAGCGTGTTCAGCGGCTCGCGCAGCGCGTCGCCGCCGAAGGCCGTGAGAAAGCCGTTCACTCCCGGCTCGATCAGCTCCTCGGTGCCATTGATCGCGTGCGCGATGATCGGCAGTCCCGACGCCGCCGCCTCAAGTACCACCAACGAGAAGGCCTCGTAGCGCGACGGATGCACGAGCACGTCGGCCGCCGCATACCACTGTTCCGGCGTCGTCGTCTTGCCGACGAACCGTACCTGCGACGCGGCATTGCCGCGACGGGCGTGTTCGCGCATCGCCGCCTCATCGCCACGCCCCACCACGCACAACATCGTGTCGGGCATGCCCGCCATCGCGTCGATCGCGTCGCGGAGTCCCTTGCGCTCCCAGTCGCCGCCGCAGAAGAGCACCACGAACACTGACGCGGGAAGCCCGAGCTGGACACGCAGTGTGCGCTTGGCGTCGGCGCTCGGCGCCGGACGGAAGACCGCGTGGTCGACGCCGTTCGGCACGACGGAAATGATCCGCTCGGGGACGCCGTAGAACTCCTGCAGTTCGCGCGCGGTGCCATGCGAGACCGCGATGACCCGCCGCAGGCGGCGCGCGGCATAGGTGCGCCGTTCCTGGGCCACGAACACCTGCTGTGCCACGCGCTGCCAGGCGCGGCCCATCGCGCTGCCGCCGCGCAAGCCGCCAAACCTCGCGGTGAACGCCGCGTGGCAGTACTGCGCCGTCACGACATCGGCGTCGAACGCCGCCGCGCCGATGCTGTTGGAAATCGTGCACCCGGCCCGACGCTCGGCCGCGGCCGCGGCGCGCGCGAAGATCCACGAGCCCAGCACGAGCGGGCGCGCCGCTGGCGCCACACGGCTCCACTGCACCGGTGCGTCGGGCAGTTCGCACCGCGACGCAATGACGATCACCGGCACGCGGCGCGCTACGCGGGCAAGAACTTCGGCCGCGGCACGCTCCTGGCCACCGTGCCGGTGCACTTCGTGCGCAATGAATGCGAGTGAGAAGCTCATGGACACCCTGAAGTTGCGCCCCGGCAGTGCCAAGGGGAATGTGACACGGTCAATTCCCTTTCGGCCGCGGGATCACCAGGTGCCGCGGGTTGCGCCGCGCGGTCGTCGCTCCCGCCACGCGCCCCAGGAACGCCGCGCGCCACGCCCGCAGTGCCAGGGGGTCGCCGTGGAGCAACCGGCGGGCGCACTGCACGAAGCCGGGGTTCTCCACGGTGCCGATGAAAAGCGCCCACGCCATCAGGACGGCGCGCGACACGGGGCCTCGCCCTTCGAGCAACTCGACCGTCTCGTTGTGCACGGCATCGCGCAACGGCGCCTCGGCGAAGACGCCACGGTGCAACGTGTCGGCATCGTGCCGCGGCGCTATGTCGTGGTCGACCGCGACCTGCGGATCGTAGACCAGGCGCCACCCCGCGCGACGCAGGGGGAGGCAAACCCCCAGCTCCCAGTACATCTGTGCGCCGGTGCCCCGCAGGCGCGCATCGAAACCGACCGCCCGCAGCAGTGAACCGCGATAGGCGCAATTCACGCCCTTCAGTATGTCGACGTCCCGCGGTGGACCGTGTCCCAGGTGATGATTCCCGATGACCCGGCCGAACCACTGGGCAATGCCGACCCGCCGCGCGTCGCCACGTTCCCAGGGCTGCCAGTCGCGCCCGCCGACCCCGCCGATCTCCGGCGCCGACTCGAAATGCGCCAGCATGCCGGCAATCCAGTCCGGGCGCGGTCGCGCGTCATCGTCCGTCAGCGCGACAAGTTCCCCGGTCGATGCGTCAAGCGCGGCCTGCATGGCCGCCACGACCCCCGGCGTCGCCGTGAACGCCACCGTCACCGTCCGGCCGGCCGCGCGCGCGGCGTTCACCACCGCCCCCGTTGCATCATCGCCGGCCCGAGCGCCCCCCACAATTTCGTCGGGGCGTCGTGACTGCGCGGCGAGCGCCGCCAGGCAGCGCTCCAGCGCGTCCGCGCGGCGATAGCTCGGCACGACCACGCTGACGTGCGGTCTCACGTGGCGCGCTCCACGGGAAATTCCCGGGCGCTGGCGCGCTCCCAGGAAGCGGCGTGACGCACGACGTGCCAGAGCTCGGCGGCCAGCGCCCAGAGGGCCAGCAGTGAGTCGATGCCCTTGGGCCGCGCCCGGATGTTCACCAACCGCGAGAGCGCGATGTTGCGCATGAGCCGCCAGCGGACGGGACGCGATGCGCCGTGCTTGTACAGGTAGCGCACTTCGGCCTCGCGGTATTCGCCCAGCCGCGTCCCCGGCGGCTGCCGGCGCGGCGGGTGATCCACACGCGCCTCGTTCACCCACCGGAGCATCTTTCCCGCGGTGCGCAGGCGCTCGCGAAGGTCGGCGTCCTCCATGTGCGCGAAGGGAAAGCCCTCGTCGAACCCGCCCAGCCCGCCAAACAGCGCGCGATCGATCGCAAAGTTGCACGACCACAGCACGCCGCCGGCGTTGTTCTCCGGCGCGTGGAACCGGGGCGACGGCAGCCCCGCGCTGCAGGTTGTGCGTCCCTCCAGTACCTCCGCACCGTCGGCCAGTGCGGCATACGCCGAGAGCCACCCCGGCGACGGCACGACGTCGTCATCGGCAAACACGAGCCACGCACCTCGCGCGCCGCGCGCGCCGGCGTTGCGATTGGCGGCCGGCCCGCGATGCGGGCCGCGCACGTGGCGCGTCCACGGAAATTCGGCGCGCAGCATCGCGTCGGTCGCGTCGAAGTCGCCGTCGTCGGTGACCACCACTTCGTACTGCCCGGCGTCCAGTGTCTGGACTCCGGGAGAGAGCCGCCGCAGGCACTCGCCCAATTCACGCAGGCGATCCTTCGTCGGGATCACTACCGACCAGACAGGTGCACCACTCATCTCTCGCCCCACGCCGGGCGCACGCCGATAGCGCAGGCCAGCAGCATCTCGCGATAGCGGGGAGCCAGCACGTCCCAGCTGAATTGCCGGCGCGCTGCGGCGTGACGTTCGCTGCGGGCCGTCTCGTCGGTGGCGCCGGCCAGCGCGCGGCGAAGCAGCGTCGCGGTCGTCTCGCTGCTGGCCGTGTCGCCAAGCAGGCCGTGAGCACCCAGGATGAACCGCGTGGTCGACGTATCATGCGCCACGCAGGGAAGCCCGGCGGCAAGCGCCTCGAGATACGCCAGCCCGAATCCCTCGCGCAGCGAGAGCAGGGCAAAGGCATCGGCCGCCGCGTAGGCCGCGGTCATGCGCTCGCGCGGCCACGTGGCCAGCGTCACGGCATCGCCCAGTTTCGCCCGCGCGCGCTCAACGAGCGCCGGGGTCTCGGGTGTCCGTTCCCCCAGCATCACCAGGTGCGGTCGCGACTTACCGAGCAGCGACACGGCGTCGATGAGCACGTCCATGCGCTTCACCGTCGCATCGAGCATGCCAACCGACAGCAGCATCGCACGGGCCGGGTCAACGCCCAGTTCCTGCCGCGTCGCCGCGCACGCGGCATCATCGCGTGGCGGGAGCGCCGAAGGCATGGCGATGCCGTGAGGCAGCAGCACCATGCGCTCGGCCGCCTCGCCGCGTCGCAGGGCGGCATCGAGGTGTTCAGGGCTCACCTGCTGCACGAGATCGCAGCGTGTATATGGCATGGTGGTGGCGCCGCCGTTGTAGAACAGCAGGCGAAAGCGCTGTCCGGTGATGCGGCGCCAGTGCCAGCAGGCGTTGCCCAGGTTGAGATTGGCGAAGTAGATGACATCGGGGCGCGAGATGACGAGGCGGGGAATGAAGGCCGCAGCGAATGAGATCTGCTCCACGAAGTACGCCTCACGCCGGGTCATCGCGCCCACCAGACGCGCCATCGCCGAGGCCCGCGGCAGGTTACACACCGCCCGCTCTCCGGGCGCCTTCTCCCCGCCGCCGCCGTACAGCGTGATCTCCACGCGCGGGTCGTCACGCAGGGCCAGCGCCACTTCGCGGGCAAACGTCTCGAACCCGCGGCGCTGGCGCCCCAGTCCCGTGCACGGCAGCGCCACGCGTAACGGCCGGGAGACGCCACTCACGCCTTGCTCCCGATCCACGTCCGGTAGTCGGTGATGCGCTCCCGCCAACGCTCCCAGGCGTCACGACGATACCTGGCCTCGAACAGCAGGTAGTCGCGCACCGCCACCGGCTTCACCCCCGCCGCGGCGAGTGCCGCCTCCACCCGCGTCCACTCGATGTGATCATCGGGCCAGATATGCAGGTCACCCTCGGGCATCCAGCGCGGGTCGCGCCACCGACGCCAGGACAGCAGCGGCTTGATGCGCTTCCAGAAGTTGGCCGGGGTGATGAAGCGCGTCCATCGCTTCGGCGGCCATACGATGGCCTCGGCCATGAACGCGTCGCGTTCGGCGCTGGGCTTCCACGAGGCGTCATGGCGTTCGTGGTCGATGTAGACCACGCCGCCGCGACGGACGACGCGCGCCATCTCACGAACAAGCGCGGGGTAGTCAGGCACGTGGTGCAGCACGGAGTAGCATGCCGCCACGTCGAAGGCCCCGTCCGGCAGCGGGGCGAGCGAGCGTCCGTCGAGAAGTTGCGACTCCAGCCGGCCCGTGTGGTCGAACTTCTCGCGCACGACGCGCAGGCACTCGGGCGAGACGTCGGCGGCGGTCACCTGCGCGCCGGCGGTGAGGAAGTGGGCCGTCAGGTTGCCCGTACCCGTGCCGACGTCCAGCACGCGCGCGCCCGGCAAGGAGGCGGGGTGTACCGCTCCCAGGGCTTCGCGCACCGCCGCCGCCAGCCGGGCCTGCTCGATCTCATTGAAGATCTCGGGGTGCTGGGCATCGTACGTACGCGCCACCGCGTCGTGCGCGAGGACGTTCTGGGCGATGCGGGCATCGGCGTCGGTCATTGTTGCCAAGATCGCCCGTCTCGCGTCATCCGTCACGACTCCAGCCGCGTCCGGGTGATGCCACGCGCTAGGCCGGACTGGGAACTGGCAGCGGCGAGACGAACTCACGCGCCAGCTGACGCGAACGCAGCCCCTTGCCGGTGGCGAAATTGTATGCGTGGGCGCTGCAGGCGAAGCCGTAGGAGCCCCAGAAGAACACCCCGACGCTGCCGCTGAAGATGTCGCCGATGAGCAGCATGCCCAGCAGTGACCAGAAACAGGCGCGCGCCGAGTTCGCGAAGGAATCTTCCCGCGCATCCCTGAACCGCAACAGGGTCAGGAGGTTCCCGGCGAGGCCGATGCCGAGCAGCGCTCCGCCGGGCCAGCCGAGCACGTAGAAGACCTCGAGGAAACCGTTGTCGATGGATGCCTGGCGCTGCACCTGCAGGAGTTTCGCGCCTCCCCCAGTTGACCCCAGCCCCTCTCCCTCGGCATGCGCATAGATGGCCTGTGTCGCCAAGTAGGAGAGTTGCCTCCGGGCGTTGAAGGAGTCGTCCTCGGTCAGCGAAGCGAACGACGCCAGGCGCGATGAGATCGTCTCCCGGAACACGTCGAGCGACAACAGCGGCATCGCGAGCATCACCATGAAGAGCATGATGAACCAGTTGCGCATCATCCGCCGGATCGGCCCCATGAATTGCACGATCAGCAGGCCAACGAGCAGGGCCACCCAGGCCGAACGCGTGCGCGTCAGCATTATCGCGATCAATCCGAGCGACAACGAGATGAAGGTGCCGCGCCGCGAGGTGCCGAGCAGGAAGAGCATCCCGACAAGCAGCGCCACGGCATACGGGCCGGGCATGTTCAGCGGACCGAACACCCGGAATCCGAACGGTATCGGCGCGCCGACCGAAACCACCGAGGCGGCCTGCATCCAGTAGAGGTCCCACGCCGGCGGTCGCACGAGCTGGTAGATGCCATACGCGGCGATCACGGGCAGCGTCCACTGGAGAAACGTCAGGAACGCGTCGCGCAGTGCGGGAAAGGTGCGCCAGTTGAGGTTCAGGTGCGCGGCAAAGCAGATGGGAGCCACCCAGGTGAGCATGGCGTACGTCGCCGGGACGAGACCGTTCTTCAGCAAGCCCACCGAGTAGGCGTACGCAACCGCAGCGAGCGTGAAGGTGAACGGGAGCAGCATCGCGCCACGCAGTTCCCGGGCGCGATACCCCAGTGTCAGCGCCGAGATCAGGGCCACGAACACCGGCGCAAGGAGCACCGGATTCGTGGGGTTGTACCCGTTCTGGAGATCGACGAGCCTTCGCACGAACGGCGAGAAGAACACCAGGCCGTATACGAGCCCCAGGTACCGTCCCGGCATGCGATAGTAGGCCACCATCCCGGCTAGCACCGCCGTCCCGACATAGAGCGCCGGAAACAGGGTTCCTCCGCCGACGACGAGACCCCCGAAGGTGACGGCGAGGAAGATCCCCATTGTCAGGTTCGACAGGGGGTCCGCAGCCGGGCGCTGGATCACTTGCGCCTGCACGGACGGACGAGCTGGCAGGGTCACCTGGGGTGCCTCGCGCCGCTCAGTGCGCTGAGCCGGAGTGCCGCGTGCGCTGTTCCTCGACGTCCCGTGACCGCCGCGCCCGACGAATGCGCCGGCGTGCTGACTGGAACGCGTAGGTGAGCAGCGCCACGGCGACGGTCGATGCCGTGCCGTGGGCAAACACCGAGAACGGCGCAACGTCGTCTGCCCCCATGCGGGGAGTCGCCGGGCCGGTGTCCAGCGGCCCCTGCATGCCGTTGATCTTCGAGAGCACCGAAACGTCCATGCCAAGCATCATGTCCGGAAGCGTCGCGCTGAACCCCGCACTCAGGTTGGGCTCACTGGCGCGAAAGACGAACATGGCGGCCAGCCACAGTCCCACCAGCATCAGGGTGCTCAGGTACACGGTGCGCGCCTTGGGCAGGTACCACCTGCGCGGCCCGCGCGACGAACGGCGTCGCCGCCCCGCCCACGGCGCATCGAGTATCCACCAGGTGAGCACCGACACCACCACGGTGGAAGCGAGAATCACGGGCGCCACCAGCGCCTCGGCGGCCGCGAGCATGCAGCCGGCAAGGACCGCCGCGCTGAATTGTCCCGACGATGGCAGCTTCTCCGTCCCCGCGTCGAAGATGTCGGGAACGAGCTCGGTTCGCCTGAGTACGGGATCAGAGTGTCTGGCCATGGGGCGTGATTCCTGGTCGCTCAACGACCGTATTCGTAATAGTAGCCGTACCCCTGACGATACCGTGATCCGCGACGGAGTTCGACGTCATTCAACACGGCGCCAGCCAGGTTGACCTGGACGTTCCGCAACTGGGCCACGGCGAACTTCAGCTCGTCGCGGTCCGTCTTGTCCGACCGCGCCACCAGCAGCAGGGCATCGGAGTTGGACGCAATCAGGGCCGCGTCGGTGAACAGGTTGAGCGGCGGCGTGTCCAGCAGCACGTAGTCGTACTGCTGGCGCAAGCGGTCGAACAGCGGCTGGAGCCGCGTCGCCACCAGGAGGTCGGCGGGGTTCACGCTCGGTGAACTGCCGAGCGGAAGAACGTCCACCGACCCGCCCGTCTCCATGGAGACGCGCCGGATGCACTCGCCCGGTGAGGCCTGGCCATACATGAGGTCGAAGAAACCGGGCGACGGCGGTATGCCGAACGCCTCGTGCACCGTCCCGCGGCGCGTTTCGGCATCGATCAGGATGACGCGCTGGCCCTGCTGCGCCAGCGTGATGGCCAGGTTCACGACGGTCGTGGTCTTGCCGTCGCCAGGCAGCGCGCTCGTGACCACGATCACGCGCGGCGCACGCGGCGGCGTGAGGTAGTTGAGGTTCGTACGGAGCACCCGGTAGGCTTCGGCCGCCGGCGTGTGGTATTCGCGGACAGAGCCCGGTGCGGCGCTGCCGCTGCCGGATCGTTCGCTGGCCGGGGCGCCGGCCTCGCCGACCGGGGCCGGAGGCGTTCGGTATGTCCCCGCCCGCGACTGTTGCTGCAGATTGGGAATGATGCCGACCACCGGCACGCCGACGATGGCGCGCAGGTCCGCCTCGGTGTGGATCGTCGTGTCGAGCCAGTCGCGAAGGAACGCCACGCCAATGCCGACGATGAGGCCCGAGAATATGGCCACGGCAAATATCAGCGTCTGCGACGAGTTCCCAACCATGTCCGCGCTGACGGCGTCGTCGAGCAGCTGCGTCGACGAGTCGGGCACCGACGCGGAAATCTCCGCCTCCTGCAGTCTTGCCTGCGCCTGCCGCAGAACCTCCAGCAGCACGAGACGGTTGCGCTCGAGCCGCTGAAACTCCATGGCCTGTTCCGGCATGTGCGAGAGTGCCCGCTGCAGCGAGTCGACGCGGTGCTGGCGGTCTTCCACCAGCGAGTTGCGCTGGCTCAGGAACGCGGCCGCACGATCCTGGATGAGCTCCTTCACCGTCTCCATGCGAACGTTGAGCGCCTTCATGTCCGGATCGTCTGCCGTGCGGCGCTGCCGCAGGATATCGCGCTCCGTTCCGAGTCCCTGCAGTGTACTCAACTCCGACGCCGCGATGCCCAGGAACTCCGGTGTCGCCTTCGCCCGCCGCAGGAATTCCTCGGCACCCTCCACTCCCTCCTGCTGCAGCGGAACAAGCGCGCGGGCGATCGCATCACGCTCCAGCGTGATGGCGGTCATGTTCTCCCGGAGCATGTTCAGCTCGGACACCAGGTCCTGGATCTTCCCGTCCACACTCGACACGCCGCGCGCCAGCAGGTAGTCGCGAATCTCCGCTTCCTGGTCGTTCAGCTGCTCGCCGACGACTTGCACCTGACGCTGCAGGTACGCAACCGTCGAACGCGCTCCGCTGACCGACAGGTCGATGCGTCGCTGCACGTACGCACGCGCCAGCACGTTCGGCACCTGCACGATCTCCGAGGGATCCTTGCCGCTGTACGAAATGCGCAACACGTTGGCATCACGACCGGGCTGGCTCACCCGAATCGCGTCCCGCAACGCCGACGCCACGTCGTTGCGCGGAAACACCGTGAACACCAGCCGGTCGTATCGCGAAGCCGCACCCGCCAGCTGGATCCAACCGCCCTCAATTGGAATCGGCATCGAGTCAGGGTACGTGCCCAGCAGCTTCTCGCTCGGCAGCACGCGCACCTCGCGCTGACCACGCACCGCACGGTCCAGCCGATAAGCCTGGGACGGCGCCTCGGCGCTCACGAAGGCGGTTCGCACCACCTCGCTCTTTTGCTTGCGAACAGGCTGGACGAGCGCCAGCCGCATCGCCATCGAGTCGACTACATCGTAGGCCAGCTTGCGGCTCGTCAGGAGCATCTGCGCCGTGGCCAGCACGTTGGTATTGTCCGTGCTGAAGAACGCATAGGGTCCGCCGTCGCCGGCACTCTTCTCCTCAATGCGCACGGTCGCCGACGCCGCGTATAACGGCTCGAGACGACGGACGGCCAGCATTGCTGCGGCCGTCGCCAGCCCCACGCAGATGACGATGATCCAGGCGCTGCGCGCGACCGTTTGCCACGCGCGACGGAGGTCGATTTCCTGGTTCGCATCGGACGGTTGCATGAGAACGGGAAGTTGTTCTGCGGTCATTCTATCGTCTCGAGAACATTGCAATTTGTAGCGCAAGCGTCACGAGCGTGCCGTACCTCACGATCGAGTCGATTCGCCTCTCCCACGCGCTCGGATCGAGCACGAGGACCGCATCACCGTCGTCAATGGGCACCCGATCGAGCCGCTGGTCCACCGAAAGGGCGTACCGCGTGCCGTCACGTCCCTTCTGGAGCAGGATCGTCGGCATTCGGCGGCTCGTGCCGGTGAGACCGCCGGCCCTCGCCACCAATTGCTGCACCGTCATGGTCGGCTCCGCCGCGTAGACGCCGGGTGAACGCACCTCACCCAGCACGGGCATGCTGCGCACGATGCCAACGTCCACCACGGCGTCAATGATGCGCCTGGAGTAGCCGCGGGAGATCAGTTCGGTGAGCGAATCCACCGTCAGGCCCACCACCACCATGCGGCCCAGGCCGGGCAGCTGGACTTCGCCCCGCCCGTTCACCACCCACTGTCCGTTGAGTTCGGGCTCGCGATACACTCTCACCCGTACCTCATCACCGGGAAGCACCGTCCACGGTCGGTCCGGGAGCGGCGCCAACGCAACCGGCGTGCGCGGCGCGCAGGCCGCGAGCACCAGGAACGCCGTCGACACCGCTTGGCGCACAAGTCGATTCATGAAAACACGCACGGGCATCGGGAAGAAGTCGTGAAAGACGGGAATCCGGAACAACACGATCCGTGACGACGCATCGTCACGCATTCTAGAACGCACCCTTCATGGAGACCACCGCGGGGATCGTACGCAACAAGATCACGAGATCGCGCCAGAGCGTCCACCCGCGGACGTAGTCCGCCTCGAGGCGCACCACCTCCTCGAAGTCGCGAATCGCGTTGCGCCCCCCCACTTGCCACGGACCAGTGATGCCGGGCAGCACCTCGAACCGCACAAAATGGTGCGGCTGGTACCGCAGGACCTCCGATGGCAGGGCCGGGCGCGGCCCCACCAGCGACATCTCCCCCCGCAGCACGTTCCAGAGTTGCGGCAACTCGTCCAGGCTGGAGCGCCGCAGGAACTTGCCCACCGCCGTCAGCCGCGGATCGTTGGGAAGCTTGAAGATGCGCTGATCGCCATCATGGATGTTGGCCGGCGCTACCTCGGCCTGGCGGCGCTCGGCGTCCGCGACCATGGTGCGGAACTTCAGGCAGACGAAGGGATCGCCGCCGAGGCCAACCCGCACCTGGCGGAAGAACACCGGCCCCGGAGTGGTGAGGCGGACGAGAAGGCTCACCAGCGCCATCACCGGCGCGAGCACCACCAGGCCGATGATGGCGCCGATGACGTCCATGCCACGCTTCAGTACGAGCTGCGACCCGACGAGCGCCGGGCGTGACAGCAGCATCAGCGGTTCGGCGCGTCGAAGCAGGAACGTCGGCTCGTCGAACTTCCGGAACACCTCCCGCCGCGTCGCATACACACGCGCGCCCGCGTTCGACGCCGCGATCATGACGCTCTGGAGCGCCTGGTCCGAAACCGCGCCCACCAGGACCAGCGCGTCCGCATGCAATTCGGCAATGCGATCGTACAGCTCCTGCATGCCGTCGCTTCCCGGCTCGCCCCAGCGGGCTGTCAGCTCGTACGTCGCCGGCATGGCACGGCTCACGGTGGTGGTGGAACGATCGTTGCGCAGCCGGTCAATCTCGGCGCCCGGCCCAAGCACCAGGGTTCGCGACGGATCCAGTCGGCTGGGATCGATCGAGGCGAGCGCCCGCGTCAGGCCCCGCCGCTGCACGATCAGCGCCAGCCACGCCGTGGCCAGCACTACAAACACCGCAATCCAGCGCCAGATGACACCTTGGCCCCAGACTTCCGCCCATCGGGGAAGCACGAGTCCGAGCAGGAGCGCCGCGAACATCCGCCAGGGAATCGCCTGCCGTTCGGTGAAGCTGTAGCAGCGCGTCGCCAGCAAGCAGAACACGAGCGACGTGAGACGGCGCGTGAGCGCCGCTGAGGTGAGGGGAATGAGCCCTGTAATGAAGGACCGGCCATCCACCCCGAGCAGCGGTACTGCCCGGTCAAACGGCAGCATGGCGAAGAACGTGAAGACCGCCGCCAGCGTCAGTACGTCCGCCGCCACGATGATCGCACCATAGCTGACCTCGCGCCAAAAACGACGGCGCTGCAGGTCGAGTGCGCGATGGCGCACCTCCAACCTGGTCAGGTGGGCGGGAGTGGAGGTCACGGAGAGGCTCGGTGCATTGGTCACAAATATGTGAGGCGCCGCAGACGCTCAGGTAGTTCGGGGACCCAAGACACTCGCGCTGCCCCTCTTCAATAATGTAGGTGATCAAACCATCGCCGGAGGCGAAGAAAGGGGACTTTCCAGCCCTGGCCTCGGAACCGGCGGGTTACCAGCCGGCTCACTTGACACGAAGTTACCCAATTGACTATCTTTCGTCCAGTATACAGTTTCGTGACACTTCTGAAGCGCTCCATATCCGTTCGAGTAGCGCAGCAAGCCACTCGAGTGGCGCACCAAGCCACGAATCGTCATTGAGCGCTGGCTGTTCGCTCATCGGCCCTCTCGCCGTCCGCGTTCGTTAGGATCCCTCTCTGTGAATACGTCTGCTACCGTGAAGACTGACGAGACGCCCAACGCCGGCGATGAACGCCGCTTCCGCCCTGGTGGAAGCGCGGCGCAGATAGAGAAGCTGCGCCAGTTCCTCACCGAAGCCATCCAGCGCGGTGCGAGCGACGTGCACATCCGCGCTGGCGACGTCGTCTATGCGCGTATTCACGGGCAACTCGTGCCGCTCGACACCCCGGTGCTTGGCGCGCTCGACACGCGTGAGCTCGCCATGCACATGCTGGCGACGGCGCCGAACGCGCAGACGCTCGATGAAGTGCACGACTATTCGGGCCCGTGGAGCGCCCCCGGCATCGCCCGCTTCCGCATCAGCATCCTGAAGCAGCGCTCCAGTTACATGGTGGTGATGCGCGTCATTCCTGACGTGCTCCCCACCTTCGACTCGCTCGGACTGCCGCCCTCGCTGGGCCGCATGGTGCTCAGCGAGTCCGGCCTCATGCTCGTCAGCGGCGTGGCGGGTTCGGGCCGTACCAGCACGATGGCCGCGCTGGTGAACCACCTCAACGCGCACGCCCCTGCCCGGCGTCACATCGTGTCGGTGGAACCGTCCATCGAGTTCCTGCACAAGAGCCTGAAGTGCTCGGTGACCCAGCGAGAAGTCGGCATCGACACCGAGTCGTACCACGCGGGCATGCGCGCGGCACTCGACCAGGACGCCGACGTGGTGGTCGTCGGCGAGCTTGCCGGTCCTGAGATGATCGAGATGGCCTTTCGCGCCGTCGAACAGGGTCGCCTCGTGATCGCCAAGACGCAGGCGACCGATGTCACCACGACCATCAAGGGACTGCTCTCCAATTTCCCGGCCGAGGCGCAGGACCAGATGCGCCTCCACCTCGCCGAGACGTTGCGCGCCATCATCGCCCAGCGGCTGTTGCCGCGCTCCGACGGCAACGGACGCGTCCTCGCGGCCGAACTGCTGCTCATGCATGCCGGGGTCCGGGATGTCCTCAGCGATCCCGGCCGCCTGCACGAGATGCGCGCGGTGCTCGCCGAGGGGCGCGCCCAGTTCGGCACGCAGACCTTCGACCAGCATCTGGCCGACCTGGTCATTGCCGGGCGGGTGGCGTTCGACGTCGCGGTCATCCTGGCCACCAACTCGCTCGACTTCGAGCTGCAGTTGCGCGGGTTGCGAAGGTAGGGTCGTCCGCTCGTTAGCGCCTGAGCAACCGCGCCCACCACGGGCGCGCCTTGCTCGCCGCACCACCCATCGGTTCCACCGGCATTGGAGGCTCGCCACGCACGAGGCGTGCCGGATTCTCGCAGAACAGCATCTCGGCCTGCACCTCCCCTCCGCGCTCGGCGAGGGCGGCCCGTGCCGCCGAGACCGAGGGCGCTCCGCGGCCGTGATAGTCGCTTGACCCGTAATCGATCCAACCACGCGCGAGCAGCGCCGTCGCGCGCCGCGCGGGGCCATCGCCGTGCAGGCCGATCAGCGAGCCGGCGTTTACCTGGAAGTAGGCGCCCGCATAGCGGAGCGGCAGAAGCTGCTCGAGCGACTCGTCGACGTTGCGATAACGCTCGGGGTGCGCCACCACCGGCTGCCATCCGTTCTGTCGCAGCGCGCGAATGGCGAAGTCGGCGTGGGCCAGCGGCAACTGCAGGCCGGGATACTCCACCAGCACGAACCGTCCGCCACCAAGGCGCAGCCGCTCATCGCTGACGTCGGGGTCCGGCACGTCGAGCATCAACTCGACGCCGCGCAGCAACCGCAGGCCGCGCGCGGCGATCTCCGCATCCACGGTGAGCTGCGCGAATCCCGCGTCCAACTGCGCCAGCCGCTCCTGCAGCATGTGCGGCGCGAGCGTCAGCGATCCGTCGAAATGCGGCGTCACGATGGCGGTGGTCACGCCGTCGCGCACCATCGCGGCGACCGCCAGGCGCGATTCGACAATGTCGGCGGCACCGTCGTCGACTCCCGGCACGAGGTGGCTGTGGAAGTCGGTGGCCGTGCCCGAGGTCATTCGTTCACCGCGGCGCGCAGCGCCGGTTCGAGTGTGGCATGCCGGAACACGTACCCGGCTGAGAGCAGCCGGCGCGGCACCACCCGCTGGCTCGCCAACAGCGTGGCCTGCGCCATTTCGCCGAACGCCAAGTTGAGCGCCAGCGCCGGCACGGGGAAGAGCGCCGGCCGGTGCACGACGCGCGCAAGCGTCGCCGTGAACTCGGTGTTGGTCACGGGCGATGGTGCCGTCGCATTCACCGCGCCCGACAGCGCCTCGGAGTCAAGTGCAAAGCGCACGATGGCAACCGCATCATCCATCGACAGCCAGCTCATCCACTGGCGTCCATCGCCCACGCGACCGCCCGCGCCAAGCCGAAAGACGGGAAGCATCTTGCCGAGCGCCCCACCGTGGCGCGACAGGAGCACGCCGAACCGCAGGTGCACGGTGCGAATGCCCGCCGTGCGCGCGGTGTCGGCACCCGACTCCCAGGCCTGACATACCTCGGCGAGATAATCGTGGCCCGCAGGCGCGGACTCGTCGCAGACGGCATCAGCTGCATTCCCGTAGATGCCCACCGCCGAAGCGCTCACCAGGACGCGCGGCTGCGGCGCCATTGCGGCCGCGGTGCGCGCGATGAGCGTCGTGCCCGCCACGCGGCTGTCGCGAATCTCCCGGCGATGTCCGGACGTCCATCTCTGGCCGATGTTCGCACCGGCGAGATGTACGAACGCGTCGATTCCCTCGCAGGCTGCGGCGTCCATCTGGCCGGCCGCCGGGTTCCAGCGCACGTCGGAGTCCGGCCCGCGCCCGATCCGCGTCACCGCATGCCCGGCACCGCGCAACGCCGGCACCAGCGCCGTGCCCAGCAATCCGCTCGCCCCGGTAACGCCGATCCGCATTGCCGCTCGCTCCACTCCGCAGGTTCAGTCGACGGGCAGGTCCAGCAGCCGCCACAGGTACCAACTCGCGATGGTGCGATACGGTGCCCACACCGCGCCACGTTTCAGCACCTGCGGTGGAGTGGGAAGGCGTCGCAGTCCGTACGCGCGCTGGATCCCCTTCTGGATGCCCAGGTCGAGGTCGGGCAGCACGTCCGCTCGCCCCAGGCGAAACATCAGGAACATCTGCGCCGTCCAGCGCCCGACCCCCTTCACGGTAGTGAGCGTGGCGATCACCTCGTCGTCACCGAACTCGTGCAGGCGTTCGAGCGGAAATCGGCGCGAGGCTGCGCGCGAGGCGAGGTCCTTGACGTACGCCGTTTTCTGGCCGCTGAGGCCGGCGCCGCGCAGCACGGTGTCGTCGAGCTTGAGCAGGGCGCGTGGCGTCGGTTCGCGGCCACCGAAGAGGGCGAGCATACGACCATGGATGGTGGCCGCGGCACTTCCGCTCAGCTGCTGATAGACGATGGATCGCACGACCGCACCAAAGTGCGACCCGCCGGAGGCGACCCGCGCGCGACAGGGACCCACACGATCGATGACGCCGGCGAGCACCGGGTCGGCGGCGCGCAGGTGGGCGAGGGCGGTCCGGACGGGAAGCGGCATGATGCGCTGAACTTAGCGCGTGACGGC
>ERZ1292633.237-Hain-H41-02um-R1-237-length-72510-cov-6_pt1 | contig 72510 bp, 53 predicted proteins | sample MGYA00564406_ERZ1292633 | MGnify/ENA primary metagenome ERZ1292633 (study PRJEB36523, sample SAMEA6512639) | groundwater metagenome | collected 2019-01-08 | study: AquaDiva: Metagenomics assemblies of 32 groundwater samples
GGGGGACCGGGCCGTGCCGCTTCGACGGCGTCGCCGGCGACGGCGTCCGTTGCGAGCACATCCCCGCGGCTTTCGATGGAGACGGCCTGTGAGCGTGGAACTGATTGCCCAGCCGCTTCCGGAGGAAAAAGCGCTGCCTCTGTGGGGCCACGTGGGTGAATTGCGCGAGCGCCTCATCAACTCGGTGCTGGCTGTTTTCATCGTGACGGCGGCCGGTTACTGCCTGCGCTTTCGGCTCTGGGAGGCGGCCAAGCGTCCCTTGCTTCAAGCCATCGCGCGACGTTCCCTCGAATCGCCCGAGATGTTTGCGCCCTTCGCCTATACCAATCTCTCCGAGCCTTTTTTCGCCTTGATGAGGCTTTCGTTTTGGGCGTCCGTTTTCGTGAGTTCCCCCTATTGGTTCTACCAGCTTTGGGCCTTTGTTCGTCCGGCGCTGCGTGAAAAGGAACGGAAGATGGCGACCGTGTTCGTGGCGGCCACGAGCCTGTGCTTCATCTTCGGGGCGGTTTTCGCCTACTCCATCGCTTTCCCCATTCTGGCCGATGTGCTCATGGACGAGGCGTTCAAGGCGGGTTTGCGCCCGAATCTTCGCCCCAACGAATACCTGGATATCCTCCTTTATACGGTGCTGGGCGTTGGGATCGCCTTCGAGGCTCCCGTCTTGTTCTATTTTTTGGGACGATTCGGTCTGGTGACTTCACGGGCGATGCTGTCCTATTGGAGACAGGCGGCGGTCGTGATTCTGGCGGCGTCCGCCCTGCTCACGCCCGGAGACATCATCGCCACGACGATCCTTTTTGGCGTCGTCTTGCTCGTCCTGTATTTCGTGTCCACGGGAGTGGTCTGGTTCGTCGAGCGGCGAGCCGCTAGGCCATAAGTCCCACAGGGACGACCTGCCTTTGCCGCCCGGGGTTCGGGACTTCTGTCCCTATCGATGGCGTCCCAGACATGGGAGGATCGATCCATCGGATACTCTCGGAGCCACGAACCATGAAACCTATGATTGCGACGATTCTCTCTTTTGTCTTGATGGCTTCATCCGTCGCGCCGGCCGCGGCCCAAGGCGTTGCCCAGGCGTTCAACTCGAGCGTTCTGCAGCCGAAAGATATTCCCTCGCTGCTTCAAGTCTGGAACGTGTCGGCGGAGCGATTCGCCGCCATGACCGACGAGCAACAGGTCAAGCTGATCAAGGGCATGGGCTTTCTCGAGGCCGGACGGCGCATGCGCATCGAGGAGCTGAAAGTCGCGGCCAAAGAGAACTGGATGAATTACTTGACCCCTCAGGGACATATCACCCCCGAGGGAGAGGCCCTCATCGACGCGGCCTTCGCGCGCGCCGTGGCGGAGATTGAGCCCCTTGACTGGAGTCTTCTGGGACTCGACCCCGAGACCGTTTCTGAAATCGGCGGGAGCGCCTCCTCCGGCGCCGATGCCGAGGAACTGGCGCGAAAGACGAGCTCCCTGTTCGACGGCTCTGGCCCGAGCGCGCCGATGCTTTTGGGCGAGACGGCGACGGGGGCCGCGGGCGCTGCGGGCAGCGGGCACCTTTTTGCAGCCCTCGCCGCGAAGCACCAAGCCTTGGCTTTCGCCGGGCACGCCCAGGCGGCGAAGGCCGCCGCGCAAGCGTTGGCGCGCCAGGCCATCCTGGCCGCCAAGTCGGGAGACCTCGCTCGGGCGGGGCAGCTCGCCGTTCAGGCGAAAGCCTCGGGAGCTGAGGCGATGAATCTGAAAGAGGCGGCTCTTCATGCCGCCGACAAAGCGCACGGTCTGGCCAATCTGGCGAAAATCTTGACCGTCGCTTCGGGCGGAATCGCCATCGCGGACGGCTTGTGGGACGTGTACAAGGGAATCGAGGCTCGAGGAGACACGCAGGATCAACGCGAGGTCGACGAGTCCTTCCTGGCCGCGGTGCAGGCGGTCTCCGACGGAGTCATGACCGACGTGGGCAGCCGCATCGCGCGCGCCTATTTCTCGATGCTGGGCATCGAGCCCTCTTCGGTTCAGCGGGACATCATCGTTCAATCCTTCAACGACGTCGCCTTTGCCGTTCCGGCCGAGATCGCGGCCAAAGCGGCCGAGGTGGTGCGGCGCGCGCTGGCCGAGCTCGAGGCTCAGGGGCGACGGGCCGATGAGCGGATCGTCATCGGCGGAGTCAAAGTGAGCGCGGGGGCCTTGATCGTGATTTCCGCCCTGCTGCTCAATCCGGTGACGGGTCCCTGGGTGGCGGCCGGAGCCTCGGTGGTCTATTTGGCGGCGACGGCCTATCAGCACCGCGACAAGCTTCTGGAGGCCTGGGAGGCCGTCAAGCTTTTCTTCTCTTCTTCTACGGAGATCGTACCCTTAGGCGGCGAGCAGCCCTAATCGTCGCGCACGGACGCGCCTTTGGAAGGCGGCAAAAAGACGGACACCGTTTCGCCGCGCGGGCTTTTCGCGATCGTCATGACGATGCGGTCGGACTCGACGAGCAAGGCCGAGGCCAAGCGCAGGGTCAGGGCCTTGGCGCGGGAGGAGGCGAGCTTGTCATGAGTGTTGCGGACGTGGAGCGCGACCTTGTACGTTCCGTCGGGGCGGGGTTCCGAAGTGAGCAGGCGTCCGACGAAGGCGTCGATCCACCGCTTTGATTCCACCTTCCACGCCGATTTTCCTTCAATGAATAGGAGGCCGGCGTCCGCTTCCAAGAGCGTTTCTCCGCCGTACTCGTGGTGGGAAAAGGAGTTGATAAGCGCGGGATCGCTTTCCACGACGAAAGAGCGGCCCGCGCGGCGTCCCGTGAAACGGTATTGGTAAGAGCGCCCCGTGACGATCGCAGGTTGGGCGTCATTGCCGGTGCCGTCCCATTCCAGGCGGCCGGTGAGCGCGCCGACCCCGTCGCTGGACCATACGACCGAGCTTTTCGAATCGACGATTTCAAAAGTCCATTCATCATAAAGGGCTTTGATGTTGGCGGGAGACAGGACCAGAAACGGGGGTTCTGGAAACGGACGCAAGAGGCGGGACATATCCCCCCCCGCGCGAAAGCGTTCGGGTCCCGCCGCCAAGCCCCGCCCGAACGCCAGGGAGGCCAGCACTTCGTCGACGATGGGTTTAGAGGCCGTCGGGGGCGCGACCTGAACCGTCATCGCCGCGGCGCGAGCGCGCACCGTGATGTCCTGGGTCAGCTCCGTCCGGGGTTTGGATGCGGCGGCTTGGGAGACGATGAACGACAGAAGAAGAGCGGAGGCCGGCATCATCGTCGCGCGGGTTCGGTGGCGAGCGCGATTTGAGGAGCTCCCGCGGATTTGGCCGAGAGAATCAGTCGCTGGATGATCCGGTACGGCGTTGCGGCGTCGGCGCGCAGCAAGACGATGCCGCCCCGCTTGCGGTCGATCTCGCGGCGCAGGTCGGATGTGAGATCCTCCCACGAGGAAGGCGAGGCGCGAACGGACAGCGAACCGTTCTTGAGATAGGTCACGGCGATGGTGAGCTCTTGATTGGGCGGCGTGCCGGCCGCGGGAAGCTCCACCGGGAGCGTCGGGTAGGCCAGCAAGGGAGCGGTGACGAAAAGAATCACGAGAAGGACCAGGGAGATATCGATGACCGGGATGATGTTGACTTCCGTCACCGGTTCGGGTTCCGGAGAGCTCGAGCGCATACGCAGCAGGGAGTAGGACGCCATCAGCGGTCCTCGTAGTCGGCCATCTGCACGAGGGCGGCGACCGCCCCCGCGTTTTGGACCGTTTCGACGGCGTTGACGACGCGACCATGAGAGGCGTCGAGCTCGGGAGCGATGAAAACCTTGCGCTCGGTGCGTCCGGCGAGCGCGGCCCGCAGCCAATCGGCCAGCTCCAGGGTCGTCGCCAGCACCCGGCCGTCGACGACGAAGCCCCGCGGCGTGACGCCGACGGCCAGCGATTTTTCAGGCTCGCGCTGAGTCAGTATCTCCGTGCGCATGGGCAAGGCGACCCTGGCTTGGGTCGCCGCGGTGTGGATTTTGAGCATCGACTGGGCGGCCATGGGCGAGAGCACGAGAAGGATGATGAGAAGGACGAGGGAGACGTCGGCCAGAGGCACGACGTTGACGTCGGAGATGGGAGCGGGTTCCTCGTTTCTATGGAACGGGTTTGCCGCCATGAAAATCTCCCAGCAGCTGCGCCAGCTCAAGCACCCAGAGGTCGGCGGTGCTGAGCCGCTGGCGAGCGGCCATAGTGAAGTAGTTGTAGAGCAGGGCGGCGAACACGGCCAAGCCGATGCCGAAAGCCGTGGAGACGAGGGCCTCGGAGATGCCGGCCGCGACGACGGCCGGCCCGCCGGCGCCCGCGGCCGCCAGATCGTGGAAGGCGCGCATGATGCCAAGAACGGTTCCCATGAGGCCGATGAGCGGAGAAATGAAGCTCGCCGTGCCGAAGAGGCCGACGCGGCGGTTGAGGGAGAGGCTCAGGCGCTGGCGGTAAAGCTGAAATTCCTCGACAAGCTTTTCGGCGGTCGGCGCTTCCAGCGCGAGCAGGCGGGCGAAAGCCTCTCCCATCAGGGAATTGTCGCGCCGCGCCAGGGAAAAAGCGCCCTGAACGTCGCCGACGCCCAGGCGCTCGCGGATCTTTTTCCACAGCTCGTCTGGAAGGCGCTGGGTGTACCAGAAGGCGTGGATGCGCTCGATTCCTTGGGCGAGGATCACCATGGACAAGACGAGCAGCATGGGCATCGCGATGCTGATGCGCAGCATCTGCACGAGACTCATTTCAGGCACAGGCGAAGTATAGCGGAGTACGCGTAAACCCGCAAGGCTAAGACCTGGGGCTGGCTACAGCGCCTGCCGTCGTTTGCGGGCCGTTTCGAAAGTCGATCCGCTCTTGTCGGCGAGGTTGATGATTTCATCGTATAAAGGACGGGCCGCCTTGGAATCGTCTTCGAGCTCCAAGAGAAGCGCCAAGCGCAGCAGGCCCGAGAGGCGCACGGGGTCGCTTTTGGGCGATTGCGATTTCAGGCTCTCGTAGGCCGCCTTCGCCTCCGGGATCTTCTTTCGGCGTTCCTGCACGAGCCCCAGCCCGTACAGGGATTTCAGGCGTTCGGCGGGGCCCGTCGCCCGCGCGTAGGCCGCGGCCGCGCCGTCCAAATCTCCCCGTTCCTCGCGCAGACGCGCGCTTTGCGCCCAGGCCGAGGAGGCTTTTTCGTGGCGCGCGAAGGCCTGGGCAAACGAGCTCCACGCTTTTTCCGCCTCTTGATTCTTTCCGGACTTGGTCAGGGCCAGGGCCAGGTTGTAGCGGGCTTCGGCGGCGGCGGCTCCGGTTCCCGCGACCAGAGCGTAGGCTTGGGCCGAGCCCGGAAAGTCGCCCGCGTCAAAGAGCATGCCGCCCAGGTTCATCGCGGCGTCTTGCGCGCGCGGGTGTTTGGGGTGCTCGCGCAGAAACCGCCGATAAGCCTCGGCGGCGTCCTGGGTGCGATTGAGCTGGCGCAGGCATTCGGCGTGATAGAATCGGGCGTCGGCGAGAGTCTCCGCCCGCGGCGAACTCTCGATGTGCCGGCGAAAAAGATTCTCGGCGCCGGCCCAATCTCCGCGCGTGTAGGCCTTGGCGGCCAAATCCCATCCAATCCTGGGCACGAGAGGATGCTCCGGGTTGCGCGCGGCCAGGGAAGCGAGCTCCGGATCGTTTTTATCGGCCTGCCAGAGGGCGGTCAGCAACAGCGCCTCGACTTCGCCGGTTTTGGCGCCCGGGGCCGCGGCGAGGTATTGCCTGTAGAGCGGGACGGCCTGCTTCCAGTTGTTACTGTTGTAATGGACCTGGGCCATCAGAAGCAGGGATTCGCGCTCGGCGTCGGGAGCCTGAGAGACGCGAGCCATGAGGCGGTAGTTTTCGAGAGCGAGATCGGATTTCCCCAGCGCGTTGTAGAGCTGGCCGAGCTGCAGGTGGGTGTGCGCGGCGAAGGCGGAGGTCGGGTGCCTGGCGCCGAGGTCTTTGAACGCCGCGATCGCCTGGTCGATGTCGTTGAGTTTTTTAAGGCACAACCCCCGTTGATACAGGGCCTGGGCGTTCATGGGGCTCTTGGGAAAGCGCTCGACGAAGCGTTCGTAGGCTTGAGCGGCCTGGGCGTAGTTGTGCGCCTGCATGAGCATGTGCGCGCCCGAGAGCGAGGCGGACTCGCGCACGTCGCTGAGGTCCCACTTGGCGGCCTCCTCTTCGGCGCGCTCGAGCGCGTTCCGGGCGCGATCGTGTTTTCCCTGGCGGGCCCAATCCGAGGCGATCATCGCAAGCGCGTAGGCGCGCGCCGGCGAATTGAGCCCGGAGGCCGAGACGGCGCGGTAATGTTCGGCGGCCGCCGTCTTGCGGCCGAGGCGATCCTCGGCCGCGGCCCGCCAGATCTGAGCCAGCGCCAGCCAACGGTCCGTCGCGCTCGCGGAGTCGACTTCCGGAATGACGGCGAGCGTTTCCTCGTCGAGTCCCAGCGCCGCCATCGCCGCGCCAAGAAGATGCAGGGATTTCGAGCGAACGGCGGGATCTGGGCTTTCGATCAGCGGCATGAGCGCGCCTTGGGCTTTGGCCGCCTCCCCCCGGCGCAGGTGCAGCGCGGCGACGGCGAGGTCGACCTCGGGGCTCGCGGGATGCGAGGGATATTGACGCTTGAAGTCAGTGGCCTGGGCCAAGGCGGCGTTCGCGTTTTTATTGGCGATCGCCCCGCGCAGATTTGCCAGCGCGTCGTCGGGAGACTGCGAAGGCGTCGGGGGAACGAAGGGCTCGTCAGCCTGGATGGACGCGGGGATCGACTCGATTCCCAGCTGGTTCTGAAGCAGGCGCCGCCCGTTGATGGCGGCCTCCGTGAGAGGATAGCGCTGAACCAGGATTTCCAGGCTGTGCCGGGCGTCGGCGTACTCCGCCTCGTTGATCGCCGCCTCCGCCTTCCGTAACAGGCTTTGCGCGGCGATTTCGGCGTTGGGAGACGCCGCGCCGGCCTGGAGGCTGCAGAAGAGGACGATCGCGTTGATGATCATGGCTTAAGAGGTGAAGCGGAAAGTGACTCGTCCCCAATCGTCCTGAGCTCCGGCGTTGGCCGGCATCGGCTGGAATCTCCATTTGCGTAGAGCGTCGAGAGCCAGGCGGTCGATCTCCGGGAAGCCGGAGGTTTTCTGTATCACGGCGCTCGGGTCGACGCCGCCGTTGGGCAGGACCTTGAAACGCACGGTCACCGTCAAATCGAGGTTGCGCGTGGCGATCCAATCAGGGCTTGTTGGGGAGACTCGCGCAAGAATGCGCCGGTCGCCTACGGGACCGTCGACCGCCCAAGAAACCCCCCCCTCCTCCAGGCCCGCCGCGCCGCCGCGGGACCCGGTTTTGAGGGGACTGTCGCCGCCGTCGCCGGCGGCGTTTCCGGGATTGACGGACTCTGCCAAGGCCGCGGCCGCGCCCGCTTTGCGGGCGGCGGACTGGCGGGCGAGGGCGGCTGCGGCGTCGCCCTGACCGGAGGAGGGTGACGTCGCGCGAGTCGATGATCCCGAAGAGGCCTTCCCCGCCGACGGGGACGCCGACGCGGCGCCCGCCGAAGCCCTTTCGGCGGCGGACAGGGCGGAGAGTTCCTGGGTGAGTTCCGCGCGTTTTCGTTCCTTGACGGCCTTGGCTTCGGCGGCCAGGCGCAGGCGTTCGGCTTCTTGCGCGGCGCGCCGCTCGGCCTCTTCACGCGCGGCTTGCGCCTGAGCTTTCTTGATGACCTCCTGCCGTTCATTTTCCGCGCGGATCTGCTCCTGGCGGCGTTGTTCCGCGATCCTCGCTTCGGCGGCCAGGCGCTCGCGTTCGGCTTTCTGCGCGGCGCGCCGCTCGGCCTCTTCGCGCGCGGCCTCGATTTTGGCCTTCTGGAGCGCGTCCTGACGTTCTTTTTTGGCGAGGGCCTGCACCTGGCGGCGTTGCGCCTCGATTTTATTCGCCTCGGCGGCCAGGCGCTCGTGTTCGGCTTTCTGCGCGGCGCGCCGCTCGGCCTCTTCGCGCGCGGCCTCGGCTTTGGCTTTTTGGAGCGCGTCCTGACGTTCTTGTTCGGCGAGGGCTTGCTCCTGGCGGCGCTGCGCCTCGATTTTCTTCGCCTCGGCGGCGCGCTCAAGGGCGAGGACGTCGACGGCGGGCCGAGCCGGGGGTTTGGCCATGGGCGGGAGTCGGGGGCGCTTGAGAGAGGCTCCCGGCTTGTTGATTTTCGAGAGCGCCGCGGCGGGTTTGGGATTTGGCGCGGGTTTTGGCGGCGCGTCGATCGCGCCGATTTTGATCGCGTCCCGTTCGGCGCGCGCGGAGGGGCCCGGCGACGCCTCGAGCGCCGGCGGCAGCGGGATTTCCGCGACGAACTCGACGGGAACGATTTTATCGGCTAAACGCTCCCCGCTTCCCCAGCGGATGGCGGGGTTGAGGGTGAGCAGGCCCGCGTAGGCGATCAGCGAGGCGAGGTAAAACGGCGCCTCGTGGAACCAGTCATATTCGACTTGCTCGCGCCAGGACATGCCGCAAGGATAGCTTGCTCGGCCTCGGCGCGCAAGTCTTGAGCGCGGCGCGGCCGTTGCTAGGCGATGTTTTTGAGGCAGGCCTCGGCGATGCTCGGCGCCGACAGGCCGTAGCGCTCATACAGCTGTTCCGCAGACGCCGACTCGCCAAAGGAGCTCAAGCCCATGCGCACGACCGGTACGGCGAGGCCTCGCTCGGCGATCGCCTCGCATACGGCCGAGCCGAGTCCGCCGTGGATGTTGTGATCCTCGACGGCGACGATTCTTTGTGAGTCAGCCGCCATGCGCGCGACGCCGTCGGCGTCGAAGGGCAGGAGCGTGGAGGCGTTGGCCACGCGCACGGCAAAGCCCTTGGACTCGAGAAGCTTGGCGGCTTCCAGCGCGTAAGGCACGGGGCCTCCCGAGGCGATGATGGTGGCCTGAACCTTGGCGGGCTTCTTGGAGGGTTCGAAGAGTACGTCGATCTTGCCGTGCCGCCATTGATAGCCGGGGCCGTGAACGTCGGGCATCTTCTGGCGGGTCAGCCGCAGATAGACGGGTCCTTGGTGGGCCAGCATCCAGCGCACGGCCTGCTGGGTCTCGATGTGGTCGGCCGGCTGCAGGATGGTCATGTGAGGAAGGGCGCGCATGGCCGCCACGTCCTCAAGGCCCATCTGCGATGTTCCGTCCTCGCCGATGCCGATGCCCGCGTGGGTGCCCACGAGCTTGATGTTGGTTTGGTTGTAGGCGGCCGAGACGCGGATCGTCTCCACGCGCCCGATGAGAAAGCAAGCGAAAGACGTCAGCACCGGCACCTTGCCCGAGAGGGCCAGGCCAGCGGCCATGCCGACCATGTTTTGCTCGGCGATGCCCATTTCGAAATGGCGCTGAGGAAATTTTTTCAAGAACGGCTGGGTCATCGTGGATTTAGAGAGGTCGGCGTCGAGGACGACGATGTCGGGATTATTCTCGGCGGCCTCAAGAAGAGTTTCGCCGAAGGATTCGCGGGTCGCTTTAGCGGTCATTTTGGATCTCCAGGCACGCCTTATCGGCGTCTTCTTTCTTGGGGGCGTTGCCATGCCAGGCGATGTTATGCTCCATGAACGAGACCCCCTTTCCTTTGATCGTGTCCGCGACGATGACCTGCGGCCTGGAGTTTTTGGCCGCCCAGGCCTTGTCCAGCGCTTTTTCGACGGCGTCCATGTTGTGGCCGTCGACGCGCTGCACGTCCCAGTTGAAGGCCTTGAGCTTGTCGACGAGAGGGTCGATGTCCATGACGTCCTTGACCTGTCCGTCGATTTGCCCGCCGTTGTAATCGACGATCGCGATGAGGTTGTCGAGCATGAATTTAGGGGCGGCCATGAAGGCCTCCCAGCACTGTCCCTCCTGCAGTTCGCCGTCGCCCAGGACGACGACGGTTTTCCAGGTTTTTTTATCGAGCTTGGCCGCGGCGGCCATGCCCAGACCGACGGACAGGCCTTGGCCGAGGGAGCCGGTCGAAAACTCGACGCCCGGCAGGCGCAGGCGGTCGGGGTGGCCCTGCAGCGGGCTGGAAAGCTTGCGCAGGCCCAGAAGATCTTCCTTGGGGAAATAGCCGCGATGGGCCATCACCGCGTACAGCGCCGGGCAGGCGTGGCCTTTGGACAGGATGAATCGATCTCGCTGCGCCCAATTCGGATTCTTGGGATCATGCTTGAGAAACTTCCAGTACAGGACGATGAGGATATCGATGACCGACAAGGAGCCGCCGGGGTGGCCGCTGCCGGCCGCCTCGATCATTCGGATGATCTCCAGGCGCATGGACTTGGCTAATTGCTTGAGGCTGGCGTCGGTCTTGGTGGTCGTGGGCATGGGCTGATTCTACAAAAATGGGGAGACGGGTCTATCGACAAACGTATGTGGTAGAATGGCAAACCATGAAGATCAAGCTTTACATCGGCGCCATCCGCGCGGCCGCCAGGCACATAAAAAAGAAGGCTCCGGGTTTTCGACCCGACGTCGGCGTCATCTTGGGATCGGGCTTGGCCAAGGCGGTTCCTCGCCTGGAGCGGGCGATCTCCATTCCCTACGGCGACATTCCGGGATTTCCCCGCACCACGGTCCCCGGCCATGAGGGCAAGCTGCTCTTGGGACGCAGCGCCGGACGCTCGGTGGCGGTCATGCAGGGCCGTTTCCATTACTACGAAGGCCACGCGATGGAGTCCATCGCTTTGCCGGTGCGCGTTCTGGAATACCTCGGCCTTAAGACGCTGGTCGTCACGGCGGCCGTCGGCTCCATGCGCGAGAAGGTCAAGCCGGGGCATTTTACCGTTCTCACCGACCACATCAACTTGATGGGACGCAACCCCCTGAGGGCCTTTCATGAGGAGGAATTCGGCACCATGTTCCCGGACATGAGCGCCGCCTACGATCCGCGCGTGAGCCGGATCCTGACGGCCTCGTGTCGAAAGCGCAAGGTCCCCTCCCATCGCGGCGTGTACGTCGCCGTGGGAGGACCTTCCTACGAAACACCAGCCGAAATTCGCGCCTTCCGCGCGCTGGGCGGCGACGTGGTCGGCATGTCGGTGGTGCCCGAGGTCGTCGTCGCGCGTCAAATGGGAATCGCCACGGGCGCGCTGGTGTGGACATCCAACATGGCCGCCGGCCTACCCGGATCCATTCAAAATCACGGCGACGTGCTGGCGCTCGGCGCCCGAGTCTGCGACGACTTGCGCGCGGTGCTTGGCGACGTGATCGCCGCTCTTTAAACCCATGCTGTTTCTCGACCTCATCGCCAAGAAGCGCGACGGCGGACGCCATACCCCCGAAGAGATCGACTTCATCGCGCGCGCGGCGGCCAAGGGCTTGGTCCCGGATTACCAGCTGTCGGCTTGGCTGATGGCCGTTCTATGCCGCGGGATGGACGAAAAAGAAACCGTGGCCTTGACCCGGTCCATGGCGCGTTCCGGGGACATGCTGCGTCTGGGGTCTTTCGGGCGGCCGAAGGCCGACAAGCACTCCACCGGTGGAGTGGGAGACGGCGTGTCCCTGGCGCTGGCTCCTTTGGCGGCCGCCTGCGGCCTGGCCGTTCCCATGATGTCTGGCCGGGGCCTGGGCCATACCGGAGGCACTCTCGACAAGCTGGAATCTATCGACGGGTTTCGAGTCCGCCTGGAGCTGCCTGAAATTCGCGAGCAGGTCCGCCGTCTTGGACTGTGCCTCTTCGGACAAACCGGCATGCTGGCTCCCGCCGACCGGACGCTCTACGCCCTGCGCGACGCGACGGCCACCGTTCCGGCGCGTTCGTTGATCGTGAGCAGCATCCTTTCCAAAAAAGCGGCCGAGGAGCTGGACGCGCTCGTTCTCGACGTCAAAGTCGGTTCCGGGGCGATATTCCGCGACGCGAAAAGCGCGCGCGAGCTTGCGCGCGCCTTGGTCAAGACCGCCAAAGGCCTGGGCATTCCCTCCGTCGCGGTGCTGACGGCCATGGACGAGCCGTTGGGCCGTTTCGTGGGCAACGCCCTCGAGGTCCGGCAGGCGGTCGACATCCTGCGCGGCGATCGAACCGCGGCCGACTACCGCGAGTGCCTGCTGTGCCTGGGAGGCTGGATGCTCAAGCTCGCCGGAGTGGCCAAGACCCAGGCCGCCGGAGAGCGGATGATCGCCCAGCGCATCGACGACGGCTCTGGCTTCGAGCTGTTTTGCCGCGCGGTCAAGGCCCAAGGCGGCAACGAGGCGGTCGTGCGCAATCCGGACCTGCTGCCCAAGGCCAAGATGTCGCGCACGGTGCTCGCGCCCAAGTCGGGGTACGTCTCGATTCTCGACGCGCGCAAGATAGGCCATGCGGCGGTGATGCTGGGAGCGGGCCGCGCGTTCATGGAGGCCGAGCTCGATTACGGCGCCGGGCTCGAGCTTCTCAAAAAAGTCGGCGATCGGGTGGACAAGGGGGAGCCCGTCGCCATTCTTTACGCCGCCGACAACGCTCGACTGGATCTTGGCGAGCGCGAATACCGCGACGCGCTCGTCGTGGCTTCGAAGTCCCCCCGCGCCCGGCCGGTCGTGCTCGAGGTCATCCGCTAGCCATAGGAGGAGTCATGCCCAAACTTTTCGTCAGCGACCATCCCCTCGTGTCGGACAAGCTCGCTCGCCTGCGCGACAAAAACACCGATCCGCAGGCGTTCCGCAGCCTGATGGCGGAGGTGTCCATGCTCATCGGCTGCGAGGTCCTCAAGGGCGTTCGAAATAGAAAGTCGATCGTGCAGACGCCGTTGAAAGCTTCGCCCGCGGTCATGTTGGACCAACCTTTGACGTTCGTCGCGATTTTACGCGCGGGCCTGGGCATGATCCCCGGCCTGCTTGAGCTCGCCCCGAAGGCGGCCATCGGCCATATCGGCCTTTATCGCGACGAGAAGACGCTCAACCCGGTCCGCTACTACGTCCGTTTGCCGAAGAAAATCTCCAGTCACTTCGTGGTTTTATGCGACCCGATGCTGGCCACCGGAGGCTCGGCGTCCGAGGCGATTCACATCCTCAAGACCGACGGAGCCAAGGACATCGCCCTGCTGACCCTGCTGTCTTCCAAGCAGGGAGTGGCGCGCATCCACCGCGACCATCCCGGCGTTCCCGTCTACACCGCGGCGGTCGACGCCGTGCTCAACGGCCAAGGCTACATCGTCCCAGGCCTGGGCGACGCCGGCGACCGTCTTTTCAATACCTGACCTGACCCGAGACACGCGGATGTTGGGCCTAGGCACGGCGTCCGTGACTTTGAAAAAAAAGACGGCCCCCGAAGGCCGGGGGCCGGGTCTAGGCGCTTGGTCGAAGACGCCCTAGAGGGTCGAAGCCGGGGTGCTCACGCAGATGTTGGGCCACACGCAAGGCTTGAACTGCGCGAGCGTCTGCACGGGCTGCTCCAGGCAGATGTTGGGCCACACGCAAGGCTTGAACTGGGCGGTCTGAAGCGCGGGCTGCACGTTGAAGAGCGAGAGAGTCATAATGAGGTTAATCATGGGGACAGTGTAGCGTTCGCGCGGCGTCGCCGCGATGAGAGCAGTCAAGCGCTCGCTTTGACGCCTCTCATTGATCTGCGTCAACGATTGGGAAGGCCGGGGGCTTACGCCGCGACGCCCGACAGCGCGCGCAGCGCCGACTCGTTGATTATGAGAAGGTCTTTTTCCTTCTTCTGCAGAATGTCCCGCTCCTCGAAATCTTTGAGCAGGCGCACGGTGGTCTCGATGGTCAGCCCCGCCATTTCGGCCAGATCGCGGCGCTTGATGCCGGCGACCAGGGCATGGGGTTTATGGGACTGCATCATGCGCAACAGCGTGTCGGCCAGGCGTCCGCGCGCGGGCTTGAAGGCGATGTCTCGCGCCTTGTTCTCTCCGCGGCGCACGTCTCGGGCGAGTTCCCGCATCAAGGCGAAGGAGGCGACGGGATATTTGGCGAGAAAATTGAAAAACGTCCGGGTGTCGATCATGGACACGACGCTCGGCTCGAGGGTTTCGCCGGTGCCGGTGTACTGCCCTTCATTGGCCAGAAGAGCGACGTGGCCGAGCAAGTCGCCGGGAGACTCGATGCGCGTGGTGAGCTGCTGACCGGTCCGGCTCGATTTGTAGACCTTGACCTTGCCCGTGCACACGACGTAGAGCCCGGGCGGCATCGATCCTTCGTGAAAGACCACCTCGCCGCGCTTGAAGGGGTTGGCTAGGCGTATCTCCCGCCAGGCTTTCTTGGATTCCTTCGTGCCGAGGAGTTCGTAAAAGCAATTCTTCTTGTGCGGGCACCACTCGCAGTTGGGAGCATCGCGTTTAGAGTATGGCATCGCTTCGTCATTGTAGCAACTTTGGAAGCTAGGCGCCCGAAAGGGGCTTGTCAGCGCATCGCGATGCGATTGCCGTACTGGGCGATGACGGCGCCAAACCCGCGAGCGCCTCGCAGCCCGGTGAGGTCGAGGTCGCTTTTCGACTGCATGACCAGGCGGCGCAGGTCGGAGGCGGAGGCGCAGGAGTCGAGTGAAACCCGCAGCGAGTTGAGGGCCGCGACGTTTCTCCCGGTCAGAGCGTAGGAGACGGCGACTTGATAGCGCGCCTGGACATTCAGGGGGTTGAGCGTCAGGGCCTTGCGCAAAAAGGGCAGGGCCTCGTCGGCCTGGCCGATCTTGTTGAACGCGGTCCCGATCTTTTCGTTCAGAGTCCCGATTTGTCCGGACCCGAGAGTCGGGCGCTCTTCGTCCATTTCGAGCGCTCGTCTGTAGGCCGAGAGGGCGCTCTCGTAGCGGCGGAATTTAAACTCCATGTTGCCTTCCGCGATCTTCGCGAGCACCGCCTGGTCCTGGGCGGGAGGTGCGGGAGCCGCCGCCGTGTCTCGGACGGAATCGCGCATCTCCTCGGAGCGGACATCAATAGAAGCGATCACAACGTCCTCGGCGCTGACTCCGAGCTTCTCGCGGGCCTCGGCGTCGGCGAGCAGGGAGGCGAACACGGGGTCGCGCCGGGAGGCGTCTCGAAGAGAGTGTTTGGCCGCCGCGCTTCCCGCTTTGGTCAATGCGAGCTTGATATTGGCAAGGGCTTTGGTGTTGTCGTTCATTTTCAGCCGAAGGCGGGCGGCGTGCAGAGGGATCAGGGCGTTGCGCGGCGAGGCGCGCAGGGCCGACTTGTAGGATTCGAGCGCCTTATCGTAGGCCATGACGGCCTCTTGGCACAGAGCCATGCTGAGGTGAAGGCGCGAGGCGTTGGGAAGCTCCTTGAGCGCGGGGTCGATGGCAAGCGCCATCGCGTAGGCGTCGATCGCGGACTGGGCGTCGTCGCGATTGGCGGTTTCGGTCGCGCCGAGCTTGAAGGCGCGTTGGGAGTGGGCCCAACCCAGCAAAAAGTACGTGGACACGCTTCCCTGTTTGCCCACGGCCTTGTTGAACGCCTTGATCGCAGCCGATGGGCGGCCTTGTTTCAAGTCGGCCAGGCCTTCGGCCATCCAGAGCCGTGCGAAGTGGTTCATCTTAGGATGGGAGGCGCGGCGAATTTTCGAGGCGATGGCCGGAGGGGTGAAGAGAAGGACGGCCATCGCCAAAGTCAGGGCGGTTCTGCTTGCAGTCATGGTGGTTACCTTCATGTCTCCAGTATAGCCTTGTCGAAACGCGGTGCCGAGGGCCCAGCGGCCTTGGTTTTTCTAGGTCCAAAGGCCTAGAAGTCCCGCCCGGAGAAAACTGGTATAATGCCGCCTTCGGTGGCCGTAGCTCAGCTGGTTAGAGCGCAGCGCTGTGAACGCTGAGGTCGGGGGTTCAAGTCCCCTCGGTCACCCCAGACTTGACGTGTCAAGAGCCGGGGCCAATGTGTCAAGGCCCCGGCTCTTTTTTTGGCGCGAGTCCGCCGCGTCACGTTTTTACCAGCGCCCGCCGAGGCTGAAGCGGTGCGCGCGCCCGAGCTCGCCGGAAGCGAGCACGGCGTAGTCGAGACTCCAGGTCGCGCCGCGAAAGCCCAGGCCCATCGCCAAACCACGCGCAGCGTCGAAGCCCGAGCCGCCGGCGGCCGTTTGCGTCGCATAGCCCGCGCGCAGATAGAGATGCGAGACCGCCTGGTACTCGCCTCCCAAGGCCGCCTGCGTCCCCGCCCCGCGCGGGCCGTTGATGAGCTCGACAGCGGCCGAATGTCCGCCCTCCGACGTGTACGCCGCGCCCAGGGCCAGCCTCAGGGGCAAATCGTCGCGCCTATCGGCGAATTTAAGACCCGCGCCCAGATTGCGCAGCGCCGCACCCAGGCTGAGCCGCTCGAAGCGGCGCTGGGCGCCGAGGTCGAGGGCGACGCCCTGCGCCTCTGAAGACCCGATATGGCTGCGGATGTATTTGACGCCGACGCCGACGCGGGCGAACTCGAGGGCGCGCCCGTAGCCCAGGCTGAGCGCCGCGTCCGAGGCGTTGTAGCCTGGGGCTGGACGTCCGAGAGCGTCGCGCCCCTCGATTCGGGCTTGGCTTAAGTAGGTCACCCCCCCCGAGAACGTTCCCCGGCTCGTGGGCTGGGCGTAAGTCAGGGAGTCGAGGCGGGTGCTCTCGAAAAGTTCGGCGTGGCCCGCGGTAAATTCGCGTTTTTCAAGCGCCGCCAGCCCAGCGGCATTCCAGTGCAGGGCGTTGGCGTCGTCGGCCAGCGCCGTATAGGCTCCACCCAGTCCCAAGGCCCTCGCGCCCGCGCCGATATTCAAAAACGCCGCGCCCTCGGCCGCCCGGCAGTCCGGGCGGCCAAGAAAGAGCAACGCGGCGAGCAGGAGCGTTCTCATGTTATTTCACGACCCCGACCTTGCCCGTCTTGCGGATATCCGCGCTTCCGGCTTTTTTGGCCGTGAGCGTGTACGTATAGACTCCCGAGGCCACGCCCGAGACGTCCCAGGAGTGGTCGTATGTGTTTTGATTGCCTTTGCCGTTTCCGTCGTCGAGCAGGCTGAAGCGGAAATCCGAGGAGGAATGGACCTTGCGGCCGGAGGCGTCGTAGATTCGGACTTCGACCGAGTCGGCCCTGCCGGGCTGGAGGCGCAAGGTCACCGCCGCGCCGCCTCGCGAGGGACTGGGGAAAGCGTAGGCGTCGCGAAGCGAGAACTCGTCGAGCGCCGCCGCCGTGCCGATGCCTCCGCCGGGGCCCATCACCTGATAGACCGAGAAGTGCTGGGTCTGGGCGCTAAGCGTTTGATTCTGCTTATCGACTGCCGAGGCCAGCGCCTGCCAGTCTTGGAGCGAGGCGTTCCAGTAATGGATCTTGAGATCGTCCTCCTTCAGGCCCCGCGCGGCGCTCAGGTGGACGTCATAGGGCAGCGTCAGCGTCACCAGCGTATTGAATACCGTCCCCTCGGGGCCGAAGCGGACTTCCGGGCCGGCGGCCGTCAACCGCCTGTCGCGGCGCTTGGCTTCCTTGGAGGCCGTGTCCTGATTCTCATCGGGCTCATCGACCGTGATCTCGAGGTCCGTGCCGAGGGCGCCCTGGGGCACCCAGACGCCCGCGCCGTCGTCGCGCTCGACGGAGGCGCCGTCGGCGGCCTCGACGAAGCGGCGCGCGCTTTGCAGAGGCTCGACGGCGACGCTGTCGCCGCCGACCGAGAGGGCGGCCACGCCCGAACCGGCCGCCAAGGGCAGGGTGTAGCGCACGACGCGGTCGCGTCCTGAATCGGTGATCCAAAGCGAGCCATCCGGGCCCATGGCCGCGTCGTTAGGCGCGGTTAGCTAGCGGACGGCGAGCTTGTCGGCGCGGGAAAGCCCCGCCGAGCTGCCGAAAGCGAGCAGGCCTTTGCCCTGCGCGTCGAACTTCTGCACGCGGTTGCGGTTGGTCTCGACTGTGTACACGGACCCCAGGCGGTCGGCGGCCACGCCCCGCATCCGCGAGAGTTCCCCGATCGCCGAATCCGCGCCGCCGATGGACCGAATCAAAGTTCCCGCGCGGCTGAACAGGAACAGGCGCTGGCGCTCGTGATCCGACACCCAAAGGCCTTCCGGGGCCAAGGCGATGCCTCGTATATCGTCATGGGAGGAGAGCACTCCCGTGCCGAAGCGGCGCAGAAAGGTCCCCGAGGAGTCGTACACCTGGACGCGGTGTTTGCCCGAGTCGGCGGCGTAGACGTCGCCGATTAAGTCGACGGCCACATCCCGCGGCGAGCACAGACCCTTGAGCTCGCGCAGGACTTGCGCGCCGTCGGGGGAAAAGACCACGATACGGTCGTTGCCGATGTCGGCGACATAGACGTTGCCGGCGCCGTCGAGCGCCAAGCCCTGGGGTTTTTTCAGGCGCCGGCCGTGCCCCTCGACGGTCGCGGCCACGCCCCCCGCGGGTGTGAGCAGAAGCAAGGCGTCGTCGACGGCGACCCAAATCCTTCCATCCGGGCGCACCGCGATTCCCGTGGGGTTTTTAAGTCGTTTGACGATGGCATTCGCGTTTCGGCGGCCGATGGCGAAGGACATGACGGGCCGGCCGACGTAGACTCCCGCCGTCGTCGCGGCCGCGTTGCCAAAGGCGTCGACGGCGCGCAGCCGCAGCGTGCGGTGGCCCGAGAGCGCCGACGTGTTCCAGGCCGCGATCTGCCCCGTGCGCTGGCCCGAGCCGGACGCGATCGTCGTAAATCCGCTTGTGGCCGTGGCGCCGGGAGCCGACTCGAGCGTCCAGCTGACCGCGCTATCGTCTGACACCGCGCCGCGCACGTTGACGACGCCCCCCACCGCGCGCTCCACGCCGAGGGCCGAGGAAGCGGGAAAATCCAGTCGCACCAACGGCGGGACATGATCGGAGGAGGGCCCTGCGACGGATATCTCGAAGCGCCGAGGATCCTCGCGGTTGAGCGCGCGGTCCACGCTGAAAAAAACCAAGGAATGCGCGCCCGCACCGAGGCTGAACGTCGAGACGAAGACCGTCTCGGTCGCGCCGTCGATGGAAAAGCGGGTCTCAAGCGCGCCCGTACCCGCGTCTGAGGCGGCAAAGCCCAAGGAGTCGGTCGAGACCAGAACCAGGCTTGTCGCCGAGACGCCCAGGCCGTTGACTTGAAGCGTCGTGACGGGAGGCAGGCTGTCGATGAAGAACACGGCGCTTGCCGTAGACGTGTTGCCGGCCGCATCCGACACCGAGGCCGTAAGGGTGTGGGCCCCTTGGTCGAGCGGGGCCGCGGGCGTGAAGGCCGCCTCGGAGGCGGAGATGGCCGCCAGGGAGGTTTTATCCGCGCCGTCAAGGCTCAGGCGCACTGAGGTGGTGGCGATTCCCACCCCTAGATCGGCGTACGTCGCCAGCAGCGTCGGCACGGCGGTCGTGACCGTGCTGCCGTCAACGGGCGATAAAGCCAGGCTGGGCGGGACGTGATCTACGGGCGGCGCGGCGACGGCGATTGACACGGTCTTGGCCGGCTCGGCGTTGCCGACGTTATCGATACTCTGGAAGACCAAGGAATGCGTGCCTATCGAGAGTGAAAACGTCGAGACAGCTACAGTGGTCGCCGTGCTTCCATCGAGGGCGTACAGGGTCTGGGCAACGCCCGATCCGGAGTCGGATTTTAAGAAGGAGAATTCGGTCGTCATGCTCACGACAAGCGTCGCCGATGAAGAAATCACATTGTCGACCAGGAGCTTGGTGACAGGGGGCGTCGAGTCTAGGATGAGATTGCGCGTCTGAGGCGCTTCGGCGTTGCCGATCAGATCGACGCTGTGGAACGTGACGCTGTGCGGCCCCTCTCCAGTCAGTACAATCGAAGACACAAGGGGTATGGACGATCCGTTATCGATCGAGACGAACGTTTGCGCAACGCCAACTCCCAGACCGTCGCCAACGGTGGTTTGGTCGTCCGTGGCCGATAAAGAAACGTTTGTCTGAGAACTCACATAGAGCGGATCGTTGCCGTAGCTCGGTGTTTCGGCGATAAGGGACGTCCTCGGCGCAAGAACATCGAGACTGACCTGAAAAGCTTGCGTCTCCAGAGCGGAACTGTTTCCGGCCCAATCCGAGGCGCGCACGACAAGCTTCCAGCTCCCCTGGGATAGTGACGAGGCGGGAATCGAGGTTCCGTTGGCCGCGGCTATGGATTGCCCCCCATCCAGCGATATGAAATAGGCCGTGGCGCCCGGAGCCAAGTCCGCATTGTCATGGACCGTAAAGCTCACCCCGATCGATGCCGCCCCGGAAAATGTCTCCCCTCCATTCGGGGATGTTATCGCGATCGCGGGGGCGACGTCGTCTATCAGGTCCAGGGACCCCGTGCTGAGCGCGGCCGCATATCGCGAGTCCCCATCAAAACGGGCTCGCAGCGGCCATCTGAGCTTGAGCGGTTGGGGAAGCGCGAATTGGAAAGCGACCGTCGCGCCCGCCAGGAGCGATGAGGCCAGCGGTATAGCCGTGCCGGAGGCGTCGAGCGTTTCAAGAACGACGGTCTTGGGCTCCTGCGTTTGCCGCTGGAGCGTTTGGGCCTGCTCATCGGTCAGGGTCAAGACAAGATGAACTGTATCCGTGGGACGAGCGGAAGCAAAGGGCGCTTGAAGGTGAGTGGCCCGTGTTGTGAGCGTAAAAGGGGTATTGGCGGAGCTGGGTAAGTAGAAGAAATTGTCGCCGGCATAGTTCATCGTGAGGTTGTAATTGCCGGCGGCCGATGAAAGGAAAATCGAAGCTGCGGCCATGCCGGTTGAACCCGTTCTCGCGTTCTGGGTGAGGCCGGCGAGTTGGAAGCTGACCGGTTGGCGCAAGGCCGGGCCGTTATCCGTGGTCAAACGCGCGGCCAAAGCCGCCGTGTCCAGGAACGCCACGCTTGAGACGCCCACATATGAGAACCGGGTTTCCAAAGGGACGGCCGAGATCACGGTATTGGTCGGGGTGATCGTTTGCAAGGCGTTGGGGAAGTAGACCAGCGCCTGGTTGCTGACGACCGTGCCCGGGGGCGAGGTCGACTTGAGGCGTGTCTCAATGACGAAGCTCCCACCGTGATGAGGCCCCGCGTTGCCGGTCAGGACGGTGACGGTTCTCGTTTTGAGGTCGTAGGACCAGGGGAAATTGGCGGGGGTCGTCGAGATGGGAACATCATCGACGAAAACGTGGGTGTTCATGTCGCGCACCGTCAGAATAGAATCATCCAAGTTGGGGTCCAGGACATCCTTGATAAAGACGCCCAACGCCGTGCCGTCGCCCACGTTCTCGAACTCAAGGGTATAGGTCATGAGTTGGCCCGGGGTCACCGAGCCCTCTGGACCGTACAGGTGGTTGGGGTCGCCGGGCACGAGGAATTGGGTCGGCGGATAGAAAATCGAGGGCGGCCAATCGGCGGGAGCCCCCGCACCCGGACCGCCGGGAACGTTGGGCGGCAAGGTGCAGCTCGCCACGCCGGAAACGAGACAGGGCGGCTGCGGGGTCGATGGAGGATGAGGAGGAGGCCTTGAGCCGCCGGGACCCGCCCCGGGGCCGGGCGGCTTCTCCCCGCCGGGAGGGACCATAACGAAGCTGCTCTGCGAGCAATTGTCCGCCACGCTGCACGCCTGGGCCCAGTACCAAACGTTTTCCTCAAGGGTGAAGCCGAGCGAGGCGCCTCCCGGACCGGCTTGGGCGACGGGGGACGCGTAGTCCGTGTCGAGAAAGACCGAGAGGCTTTTCATCGGCGCGTTGGACGGGGGCGGCGTGGCGCTGATATTGACCCAGCCGTTTTGCGTGTCGTCGGTGTCGTTGAGCACCTTGCCCGCGCCGTCGATGACCCATAATGTCGGCGGGGTTGCGTCGATTGAGAAATTCACCAGTGTAGCCCTTGCCCTCAATGATGCGGCAGTTGATTGAAGGCTCCGCTGGTCGGGGAGGAATGTGTCGTACGTGCCATTCTCATCCTTGATCTGCGCCAAGAAGGCGTAGAAGCCATCCTGTAAACCGAGAAGCTCGGTGTCGATGAGGAGCTCCAGTCCGTCTAAAGGGGTCGCGTCCTCGCTAACAATGGTCCAGTTGCTCAGGTCCTGAAGGCGCGCGTCGATAAAGGCATCGCTATCGCCGCCAGGTAAAGCCTCGTTCAGGATCAAGAGCCTGGCCCCACTCGTGTTCTCTGGAGTCGCCCCGAGGTTCAGCTCGCTGGCGAGAAACGGCTGGATTCGAACCTTGGCCTTCTTGCCGATGCTGTCCGAGGACGTTGGGGTACTGAAATTACCATCGAGCTTCTTGTCGACCCCCGACACTTTCGCACGAGAATAGACGATCCCATGTGTCTCGCTGATTTTCCTAAACGCCTCCTTCTTGACCGTGGGGCTTCTCGCCATGTACGCGTCCCAGAACTCCTTGAAGTTTGACGGCCTCGCCTGCGAGACGGCTGCCCAAAGGGTCGCGAAGTCAGAGGATATGCCATCATCATCGGCTGGGTCCGCGATATCCCAGAGCACGCTGGCGACAGCGCCCTCCACGCTTTCTCCGGAGTGACTCAGGCCGGAGGCCGCCGGATCGAAGCTTCCTTTCCAGAACGTGTTCGCCTCGAGCGTCATGGTGGTGCCTGGATTGCCGATGAACTGAAGATTACTCGCTACGGCGTCCATCATGAAGTTCGACCAGCCTTCGAGCCAGGCGAAGATTGGCTCTGAAATGGTTATGAAGGTGTGCGGCTGCGCGAAAGAGCTCGTCGGGAGGTGATTCCCATAGATCGAGAACATGACCGCGTGCGCGTACTCGTGATAAATCGCTTCACGCATGAACATCAACGGCTTGCCGAAACGGAGCTCTCCGTCGACGCCGAAGAATCCCAGGAAGTTGTTGAACTCGAAGCCGGTTGCCATCGTATCAGGATCGATCTCTGCGTCAAGTTGCACCCGGCTGACATAGGCCGGAATTCGGTCATGAAGCCATTTGTCCATGACGTAGACTTCTTTCAGGACGTTTGCCCCGCCGACCTCAAGGTCGCTCGCCGTCTGAGGGATCGTGATGTCATTCGAGTACGTGCCGCTGATTCCCGGGATCACGTCGGTGTTGTAGATGATAGTGGAGGCAGAGCCCTGAGGCGTCGCCAAGACCAGGCTCGTCACCAAGGGAACCTCAAAAACGAGGTCGAAGGAGGTGAAATCACCGTTGTCAATAGTCCCCTGTATCCTTCCCGCAGAGTCGGTTGTAAGTTCTCCGAGGAGGATGTCCCCGAACAACTGATGATGGTAGACGCGGACGGTCACGCCGGGAGGAAATGTCTTGATCGAGGGCGCGTTGTCCAGCGACTGCGACAAGAAAGAAAGGCCGGACACGTTGCCTTTGTTGTGGACCTTGACGACGCTGTTGATCGTCACCTGGCCGGCGGCAGCGCTCAGAGGGCAGCAGATGAGCAGGGCGCACAGGCCAGAGCTTCTTATGGCTCCACCCCATCGTGCCATCGCGCGTTCGACCACGTTGATCATTCTCAATGCTGCCACCGGTGTTTGAGCCGCTTCCAGAGGGACCCAAAGTCCCAGTCTTCGACTCTTCCGACATCCTCCCGAACCTTCACATAGAGCGAAGGGGGCATGAACGCGAGTGCGTCCTCCACGATCTTTAGGCTCTGTCCGGTTCGCACAAACTCCTGCTGGCGGCGGATCGCGTCGGCATCGGCTCCTTGAAGGTCCGGGATGTTCTTGGCGACCTCTTCTTGGAGACCCTGAAGATTGGCTGAGTCGTCTCGAAGGAGGCTGATCTTTCCAGAAAGGTGGTAGAAGCCCGGCCTTGTCAGCTTAAAGCGAATCGCCCATTCTTTCCGTTCGGTTTGCAGACCCTTCCAATGCGCGACGATGGAACCGGGGGCGCTTTGCCGATCCAACTCGATGTCCGAATGAACTATCTCGCTGTCCGCCGGGAGCGAATAACGTAGTTCCAGCGGAACGGGGGCCTTGCCGGGAAACTCCAGAGTCAGAGTCAAGGTCATCTCTGAACCCAATCGAGGTGCCGGGGCCGAAAGCTTCACTCGGCCCCGCGGAGGCGGCGAGGAGATCATGTCTCCAAGGCTAGGCGACCACAACCCTGCCAGCAGTAGGGCCGCAAGGACGGGTCTGGCGACGGCTAGTAGCTGGCGATTTTCCATACTTCTCTGTCCCGGACCATCTTGAAGAAGAAGCTCCGAGGCTGTGCGCTGGCTCTAGATTCCGCTGCGCTGACAATCGCGGTTGCCTTTGCCTCTGCGCCAGAGACCTGTATCTCGACGATTTGCGGCTCCATCGATGTAATCTTGCTGGTAGGAAGCTGACGTTCGATTTCCTTCATCTGCTTCGTTGGGAACTGAGACGAGAGAGTGCTCTTTAGCGCCGGGAGGTCCCGCGCGACGATTGCTCGCATGAAGTCGTCGACCGTCTGCCGAATGGCGCGGCGCGATGGGGTATCCTGTCTATGCCGCGCAATGTCTTTCCTGCGCTCGACCAATTCACGTTCCCCCATTTCCGTTGAACGACTACTTCCTCTGACTTGACCCTCGATGAATCGCTCGGCCCCCTCGTACTTTCCGCTCTCCAAGAGCGCGAAAAATATGCCTTGCCGAGCCTTTCGGACGAGCGCCTTATCCGAAGACCCCTCCAGTACCTTCTTAAATTCCTGAACAGCCTCCTCGTTCCGCTGCTGTCTAGCGAGAAGGCCACCAAGTTGCATACAGGCGTCCGCCTCATCTCCGGTTGACGGCATTCCGGGAAGGGCTTTCCGGTAGGCGTCTATAGCCTTCGAGATCTCATTCCGTCCAACAAGCTCTCGCGCATGTCGGAACGCCCCTTCCCGCTGCGATTCTCCGCCAAAACCTGTGCTGGCACAGACAGCCATGGCAAGCGCACAGGAGACAGGCAGTCGGATACGCCGACTCCTAATGTCTGTGTTCATCTGCACCCCTTCTCCCTCACCGCCTTCGAAGGATTCGATAACAATAACTCGGCGCGTTTTAACAGCTAATCCATCTGACAGCATCATGGAGTCCCCCCGACGGGATAGTGCGCGAAGACCTGATCAGCCCAAGCTTTGCTCAGAAGTTCCACGTGCCCTCCCGTAAGAAATTCGTGCGGCTGCGGTCCGCCAGGGGCCATGAGCCGGAAGCGAGCTTGGTAGTTCAGCTTGACGGCGCTTCGCGGCGGTATCTGCGCAATATCCCAACGCACGAACGGGGTCGGGGAGTAAAGCTTGGTATTGCGCCAGGAGGCGACATTGTAGACGACGTAGGAGCCCGAAGCCGAGACAAAATCCGCCCAATCCGTTAAGCCCACGACGACCGACACCCCGGTTGCCGCCGCGAAGCCGTCGTTGCGGATGGTAATGAGGTGCGATTCCACGGCGCCCGGAAACGCGACATGGGGATGGGTGGTCAATACGCTGAGCAGAGGCTGGATCGGCGCGCCGACGTCGAGCCGCTCCAGCGTGAGGAGCAGCGATCTCGGCGCCTTGGCGACCAGGATCCCCTCGAAGCGGCTCCGAATCGGCTGATCGTAGAGGCCGCTAAGACGCGCGACCTGGCTGTAGTTGGCGACCGCATAAGCCCAGCCGACGCCCGTGCCAAAGGTCGAGGAATATGTGGGTAGGAAGAAACCCTCGCCGTTGTAAGGGTTGCCGGGGCTGTTTACGGTGACCAAGGTGAAGGTGTTCTCAAGAGGACCGACTTCATAGCCGCTTGTCTGACCAGTCAGCGATGACTGTCGAAGGTTCAGAGCGGTCCCAGGATATTGGGTCGACTGCGGGGCCGGAGCGCTGCCGCTGAAGTGGAGGCGGCTGGCACCGAACTGATTGCCGATCTGCGTCGCGCCGCAAGACAGCGACATGCGGTCGAAGTTGCCGCTGCCGGGCACGGACTCGGTCAGGACGCCTTCCAGTACGCCGCGGATGCCGCCTGCGAGGACTCCTTTGAGGACCATCCGCCGAGGCGCCTGCGTCAAGAACGCGGCGCCCTGCCAGAGGCCCGACAGGAAGGCCCCGTCAGCGAGACCCAAGGTCCATGCGCCTCGGAAGAAGCCGTTGCCCGCCAATGAGCCGCTCTGAAGCGTGACCAACCGCATCTGCGCCTGGCTGAAGGTTCCCGGTGTGACGCCGGTGGACGTTGCTCCGGAGAAGTCGAGTGCCTGAGCCGAAAGCGTTTCGGTCAGCGACTGGCTGGCCGATAATGTCTCCTGCAATTGGGAAAATGTCACCGTTGGAGGGCTGTTGGTGTTGCTGAAACCGACGAGTTGATTGTTATCTAAAATAGTTCCAGCATTGCCGTTTCCAGTTCCCGTGCCACCGGCGACGAGGAGCGCGTATGATGCTGTCTTGGCGCCATAGGATAAGGCGATCCTCCCTCCGCCGCCTCCCGAGCCACCCACACTGGTGCCTCCCCCGCCATTTGCCCTGAGTACTCCCGTTCCCGCAAGAGCGGCTGCATTGATGTTGATAGTGCCGCCGCCGCCCCCTCCTCCGCCGGTTCCGTAATAGGGCTCAGGAGCGCCGGCCACGCCATTGGCTGAAATCAAACCGTCGAGCGTGAGTGTACCGCCGACCTGCAGGAGCACCGCGCCTCCGCCGGCTCCGCCGGCGATTCCCCCACCAGCGGTGCTGCCGCCGCCCTGAGACCCCAATTCGGTAGGGAAAAGTGCGCTGTCGTATGTCGCTTCGCCCGAACTGCCTTCGGATCCCGCTCCCCCAGCACCCCCGTGCCCGCCGCCGCCCCCGGAACGATATCCCTTACCGCCGCCGCCTGGCCCGGCGCCGACCTGATTCCCACCATACCGTGTATATCCTTTGCCATCCACCGAGATGGCCGAGCCCGACTGCACGATCATATTTCCGCTCACGTTGAGATTTAGAATGGAAGATTGTGTCAGGCCGTTGGGTCGGTGAGTTATTTGAGCGCCGGGATCCATTCTGATCGATGTGAAATTTAAAGGCAATGAGCTCTCCTGCTCAAACAATCCTCCGTTGCGGACGATAAGATTGACATTCGACAGGGAGCCCTCTGACCACGTTAAGATCCCACCCGTACGAATTTCCAGGGGATTGTTTCCGAGGGTCAGGTCGCCGAACGCCGCCGTCATTGTGCCCTGGATGACAAGTGATCCCGCAATGAGACTTGGCGCCTTTAATGTCGCCGAACCGATCACGACGAGGGAATCGACGGATGTTGAACTCCCTGTAAAGATGAGTGTCGCGTTGGTCAGCGAGACCGCGGCCAAAGTCAGCGGCGAGTCAGTCACTGGAGTGTGCGCCTGCGGGATGCGAGTCGAACTTCCGACGGTCAGGCTGCAATGAGTCGCTCCGGGGTTCTTCTCCACGATCGTGCCGGCTCCGCCGTTGATTCCTGTGGATCCGCCGCCATTCCCAGAGAGTGCCGCAATGCTCAGGCTCGCCGCATGGCTTTGCGTGACATTCAGCGCGATTCGGCCCCCTCCTCCTCCCGAGCCACCCACACTGGTGCCTCCCCCGCCATTTGCCCTGAGTACTCCCGTTCCCGCAAGAGCGGCTGCATTGATGTTGATAGTGCCGCCGCCGCCCCCTCCTCCGCCGGTTCCGTAATAGGGCTCAGGAGCGCCGGCCACGCCATTGGCTGAAATCAAACCGTCGAGCGTGAGTGTACCGCCGACCTGCAGGAGCACCGCGCCTCCGCCGGCTCCGCCGGCGATTCCCCCACCAGCGGTGCTGCCGCCGCCCTGAGACCCCAATTCGGTGGGGAAAAGTGCGCTGTCGTATGACGTTTCGCCCGAACTGCCTTCGGATCCCGCCCCCCCAGCGCCCCCGTGCCCGCCGCCGCCCCCGGAACGATATCCCTTACCGCCGCCGCCTGGTCCGGCGCCCACCTGATTTCCGCTTGATCCCGTATAGCCAAGCCCATCAGCTATTATGGTCGCTCCAGCGGGGAGATTGAAATCGTCCGTCACGTTGAGATTAAGGACAGACGAGCGACTCGTTGAATTGATTCCATGTCTCATGGTCCCGCCGGGATGAACCATGACGGAAGTAAAGGTTAAGGGAGTCGTGTTGATTTGAACGAATGTGCCGCCGCTGTTCACCATCAATGGACCATTGCTTGAGGTCGCTGCCATTTGAAATACCGCGCCAGGCATAACGATCGCGTTAGCGTTCCACGAAATCGAAGCCGCCTTGAGTGAGGCCGTTCCGACAATCACCAAATTATCGAGCGATACAACGCTGCCGGAATCGAAATTAATGGCGCTGTTGTTGAGCGTCATGAGGCCGAATGAGAGATTCGTTCCATGAATCGGGGTCATCGCTTGCGGCGCAACGGATAAACCTGCTGATAGTCCGCCGAGAACTAAATCGAAGTTTGGCTTAGTTCCGCTGCGAGTCGCGGCGATCCCGGCGCCGCCGGCGGCAGAGCCGCCCGCGCCAGAGCCTCTGTTTGCCTGTACGGAAAGATTCGAGGTATTTTGATCGGTGACTCTGATGCTAACGATGCCCCCGCCCCCCCCGCCGCCCCCCACGCCCCCCGAAATCGCTCCCGGCCCTCCATTTGCATGGATGGATCCCGTTCCGCTCAGGCTACCCGCTGTAATTTTGACCGTGCCGCCCGCGCCGCCGCCGCCGCCGCTGTCACCGTCAAAACCGCCGGCTGGATGACCTGGGAGACCGTCAGCGGTAATTGTTCCGTTGAGTACCAGCGTTCCTCCGATCGAAATCAACACGGTTCCGCCGCCATACCCACCGAGACCATCGACGCAGCCTTGTGACCGTCCTCCCCCTCCGCCCGAACCTAAATCCGTGGGATCGATGTAATTGTCATACGACGCGCCGCCATTGATCGGGTTGCTGGGTTGGCCGGTGTTCGCGTTTTCTCCATTGCCTCCCATTCCGGCATGCCCGCCGCCCCCGCCGCCCAACGGGAGAACGCCGGGTCCCGCGCCAGTAGCGCCGGTTCCACCCCCGCCTGGTCCATAACCCGACGTGTGGGTCGAACAGGGCATTCCGCCTGCGTAGCCCAAGCCATTGACCACGATCGTTGCGCCCGCCTGGAGATTGAAGTCGCCGATCACGTTTAAATTGACAAGGGAAGAGAGGGTCGATGAATTCGGAGTGTGAGTGATCACGCCGCCGGGCATCAGATTCATCTCGCCCAGGCTTATTTGTTGGGTTGTATCCTGCTGGAGTTTCGCTCCCGAGTATACAGTGACCGCGCCGTTTGTTGTTTGGGCGGCCGATAGGCGCAGCGTAGGAGAGAAATTCCCAGCGGCATCACCGAGCGTCAAAGTTGCGAATGCGATGGATGAACCCCCACCAGCGGTGATGGTTGCGTTATTGTCGATGACGACATTGTCGGCAGAGGAGGGGACCCGGGCGGCAGACCAGTTGCCCGCAACGAACCAATTGCCATCTACGCTGCCCGTCCAGGTCAGAGTGGATGCGCTCACGTTTAGGGCGATCGTCGAGAGAGATAAAACGACCGCAACAACGGCCGCCACAAAAAGACGGGGAGACCTGAGTAAATTTCTTTGCGACGAAGATGGTGTGTCTATTGCAACCACTGGCGGCCCGCCATGACGCTGCTTTTCTGCCTAAATTGTACCAATCCACAAGTAAGAAATGTAAACCGATGGCAAGATGGCAAGGCGGGCAGTTGTTAATGCAGCTCGAGCACAAAAGTCATATCTGGGTGATCGCCGTAGGAATAGGGCTTTTCAAACCACAGCTTCATGGAGATTTTCGCCGGGAGGTCTTTGACGGTGAACCGGAAGTTCCGAGAGGGCGCCGGGCTCATATTGTTGCAGCAAGAGGCCGGATTTCCGCAGCTTCCTCCGCAATGGATGTACTGAGGAATTTGAATGGCGTGAACGCTGTCGCTTTGCCAGGCGATGTTTTTTGAATTGGCTCCGTCTACCCAAAGGTAGTTTAAACCAAAGTCCCGTGCGTTGTATCCGATAAGCTCAAGTTCACGGTCGAATCCGCTTGCCGTGCGGGACAGAAAGTCGAAATATTTTCCAACTTCATAACGAGCCGCCGCTTGGGCGGAGTCGCTGCGCCATTCCAGGGAGGACGGCAGCAGGTGCGGCGGATCTTCACCATTGACGCCTAAGAGATTCCATAGAATGTAGTGTTCGCTCAATCCTACAAGCAAAAAAGGATTATTGATAAACCGCGAATGAGTGGAAATGCCCTCATTGCTTTTCGCGCCCGGTCCGTGATGATCCCACCCACCGAAGCCCCACCAAGGTTTCCCATCTTCGATTGATTCGAATACGCGGCTTGGTTCGTAATCGGCGGCCGCAAGATCGGGATGTCGAAGGACGAATTCTTTTCGGAGCCCGTACAAATCCCGGCGCGCCTTCCCATTTAAGTCCGAGGGCGGATTTATGCCCACGCTGCGGAAGCCGCCGAATTTGGCTTCCCCCTTCAAATAAAGGTGATTCGATGTTGGCCTTGCTCTTTTTTTAGAAAGAGGTTCGCCTTCGCAGCCGCACATCATGATGGCTAATAGGGCAAATCCGAGCCTAATGCCCGGAGTGAAATAATGGATCAAGTTCATCGCCATCGCCGATCGATCAGGCGGCCCACTGATTTCTTTTAGCTCGGTACAAGGGCGCTCCAGCTTGCTCCGAATAAAGCCATTATACTGACTAAAGTCGGGAACTCTAACACTTTATTTCGGTTATATCGAGATTTAATTTGATTCCCCGCCCGATTGTCGCTTACGGGAATCGCTCGGGAACATTGTCGAGCGTGAAGGCGAGTCTGAGTCGCTTAAGGATGGTTCGATCGGGCCGCGAAACATCGGCTTCATATCGGATCACCGTGAACGGCCGCACCTTTAGCGAGCGCGCCAAGTCCTTGAGCTTAAGACCGCGTCGCATCCTCAGGTTCTTGAGCCAGCCGCCGAACGTCGTGGGCGGGATCAGTAAGTCATAGGGGTCCCCCTTCGCCCCGGGAAACGCCTCCTTGAAGGGGTCGGCCAAGAATGGGAGAATTCGTCCAAGGACCCAGGGGAGGTTAGCTTCGCGGCCCTTGTCGCGCTCGAGCCGGGAGAGGATGTTTCGCTGAAGTCCGCTCTTCTCGGCCAGGGCGTCGAGGCTCAGGCCGGCCTTGTGGCGAAGAAAGCGGAGCCGAACGCCGAGAGAGGCCTTGCCCGGGTCGGGGAGCAGGAAAGAAACGGGTTTGACCGGTTTAAAGCGTCTTTTCAGCCCGAATTCTGTCCCCGCTACATCCCCTATGGGACCCCAGCTTTAATGAGACGGCCTCGGTCGTTGCAAGTAAAAGTTAGACTAACAGCCGCATGATCTTCTGGCTGGCCTTCGCGACGCTCCTCTACGAAATCGTTCTGAGCCGCATCTTCGCGTACATCCTGCCGTATCATTTCATTCCATTAGCCGTCTCTCTGGCGATGCTGGGCTTGGGGCTGGGCGCCTGCCTCAGCATCTTTTGGCGAAGACTGGAGGGCCCAGACGGCTCGGCGGCGGCGCTCGCCGCGCTTTCCATTGCGCTGCTCGCGTTCATTGCCGAGCTGTTTGTCCACTGGGGCTTCGTGCTGATCGTCGCGTCGGCCTTTCCCCCCCTATTAGTGCTGGGCACGCTGATGGCTCGGATTTACGGAGCGTCGGCTCGCCCCGAGAGGACCTATGCGTTGGACTTGATCGGCGGCTCGGTCGCCTGCTTGCTCGCGTTCCGGCTCTTCGATCGCTTCGGCCCGATCACAATCTTGCTCGCTCTGGCCTGCGCTTTCGGCATCGCCGCCGCCGCCGTCGCCTCGTCTCGACGGTTTCGTCTTATCGGCGTCATGGCGGCGGCGCTGTCCGCGGGGGCGGCTATCGCTTGGATGGCCGGCCTGGTCCCCAACCTCGGCATATCTCCACCGTGCGGAGCCGACAAGCCCATGTATGAGGCCATGCGCCGCGAAAACGGCCGGATCACGGATTTCATCTGGGGTTCGGCCGGCCGTGCGGATTTGTACGAACATCCGGTTTTTAAGAACATCAAATGGATTTACAACGACGCCACCAATTCCTCCTACCTGGTTCACGATCCTGACACGCCCGCGAGGAAGGATTTCCTGCGCGGCCTCGCGCTTAACATTCCTTTCGCTCTGCAGCAGCCGCACCGAGTCTTGATCATCGGTTCGGGCGGCGGCCTCGAGATCCAATTGGCGGGATTGGCCGGCGCCGCCGAGATTGATGCGGTGGAGGTCAACCCGGCGACTGTCGCGCTTGTTCGCCGGTCAGCGGAATTTGCCGGCCGGATTTACGATGTTCCAGCCGTCAATCTGCATATCGAGGAAGGACGCCGATTTCTCTCATCCATGCAGCGTCCGTACGATCTGATCCAGATGTCGTTGGCCTTTACCAGCACCGCGATGTCCGGCAGCTTCACGCTCGTTGAAGGCTATCTCAACACCGTCGAGGCTTACCGCCTTTATCTCTCTCGTCTCGCCCCGAAAGGGCTTCTCGCCGTGCTCGACGACTCGCGTGAACGCTCCTTGCGCGGCGTGTTGACTGCCGTCGCCGTTTTCGAAGAAAAAGGGCTCTCATCGGCGCAGGCGCTGCGCCGGATCGCGGTTGTTGGAAATTCCGTAGACGGCACGGGCTACGCCTATCTCGTGATCGTGTCTCCGGAGGAGCTTACCGTCTCAATGCGCCGACGACTGATGGCGTTGTGCCGCAAGCGAGGCTTCAAGCCTCTGTGGGTCCCGGAATTTTCCGCTGAGGAGCCTTTTATCTCGCTGCTGAGCGCGGGTCGAGAAGATTTTAGCGCTCGACAGCCTCTGGACTTCGGCCCGCGCACGGACGACCGCCCTTACTTCTTCTATTTTGGGAAAGGGTGGATCTCTCTGTGGCAAACGTTGAGGCCGATAGCGCTGCTGTGTCTTGTCTCACTTTTGTTCGCGCTCGTGACGGCGCGAATCCTGAGGACTGCGGAGAAGCACACGCTGCGGCCTGCCGCGCTCTCCGCGTTGTGCGGCGTGTCATTCATGCTTGTCGAATCCGGCCTCCTGCAGAAGCTGATGTTGGCAACCCGTTCTCCGGCGCAAGTTCTATCCCTGCTTCTCTTCTCGCTGCTGTTCTGGTGCGGGGTCGGCAGCCGCTTGGCCGAATTTCTTCAACGGCGTCGCCGATTTCAATTGTGGGGCGCCTTCGCGGCCGCTGCCGCCGCAACGGCCGCCGCCGCTATTTTCCTTGACCACCGCGCATTGGAAGGCGTTCCCTCGGAGATGCAGCGTCACGCGCTCGTCTTCTTGTTCCTGGCGCCGGTTGGCTTAAGCTTAGGAATGCCCTTTCCTCTTTTGCTGAAGCAGCAGGCGAGTCGACCGCGCGTCAACGCCCTGCTTTGGGGGATCAACGGCTTCGCTTCGGTCGGCGGCGCGTGCCTGGCCTTGATGATCTCTTTCGTCGTCGGAATACGCATGTCGATGCTGGCGGGAGCGGTCGGCTACTTGGCCGCCGCCCTGTTATCCTATCGGTCGCAAGCCAGCGCCCGCCGTCAAGAGGTAGGTTCTAACGCCGTCTCAGCCTAGGTTCTGCGGGTCTTGCGTGGCGAGAAGGTCGGCTGGGGCAGCCCGGCCACCGCGCGGAAGGCGTCGCGCGCGATGAGGAGCTCCTCGTTGGTGGGGATGACGAGGATCTTCACCCGCGAGGCCTTCGTCGAGACCTCCCCCGTCTGCCCGCCCTTGAGGGCGGTGTTGCGCGCCGCGTCGAGCTCGATGCCCAGGGCCTCGAGACCCGCGCAGATGCGCTTGCGGATCGCGGGCGAATTCTCGCCGATGCCGCCCGAGAAGACCAACGCGTCGGCCCCGCCCATCTCCGCCAGGTAGGAGCCGATGCGGCGGCGGGCGCTGGCGCAGAATACGTCGATGGCCAAGGTCGCGCGACGGTCTCCGTTGTCCTTCTCCTCCTCCAGCAGCTCGCGCATGTCGCTGGTCAGGCCCGACAGGCCGAGCAGGCCGGACTGCTTGTTGAGCATCGTGATCATGTCGGGAAGGCTCAGGCCTTCCTTGTGGGCCAGATATTCAATGACCGAGACGTCGACGTCGCCCGCGCGCGTGCCCATCACCATCCCCTCGAGCGGGGTGAACCCCATGCTGGTGTTGACGGAGCCTCCGCCCTTGATGGCGCACGCCGAGCAGCCGTTGCCCAGGTGCAAGGTGATGATGTCCACTTTTTCCTTCGGGATGTTCTTCAGGACGCGGTAGCGGTAGGCGAGGTAGCGGTGCGAGGTGCCGTGGAAGCCGTAGCGGCGGATCTTGTAGCGGCGGTAGAGATGATAGGGGATGCCGTAGAGGTAGGCGGTCTCCGGCATGGTGGCGTGGAAGGAGGTGTCGAAGACGGCCACCTGGGGCACGCCCCGGCCGAAGACCTCGGCGGCGGCGCGGATGCCGCGGATATTGGCGGGGTTGTGCAGGGGTGCCAGCTCGATGCAGTCCTCGATGCCCTCCAGGACCTCGGCGTTGATGACCGTCGAGGAGCGGAACTTCTCCCCCCCGTGGACCACGCGGTGGCCGATGATGTGGATGTCGGCCATCGACTTGATGCCCTCGATGCCGGACTCCGGCGAGATGACCCAGCGCACGATGCGGTCGAGCGCGCAGCGGTAGTCCCGCAGGGGCGCGTCCTCCTTGAGCGGCGGACGGCCGGTGGCCTGGAAGTGCACCAGCGCCAGGCTGCCGATGCGCTCGACCTGGCCTTTGGCCAGGCAGCGGTCGCCGTCGCGGGCGATGAGGTCCTGGTCGGTCTTCACGACCTGGAACTTGATCGAGGAGGAGCCGGAATTCAGTACGAGGATGTTCATGGGGATAGGATGCTATAAATTGGAGAGGCCGAACAATCGCCGAGCGTCGCGCTCAACGAGCGCGCGTCCGCGACCAGGGCATGGATTGCTTCGTCGTCCATGGGGCCCATAGAAGGATGTCCAGTGCGAAGCATGTGGCCGCGATTCTCATGGAGGATGAGCCTCAGCCGCTCGCCGTATTTAGGCAAGTGGGTCTTGGCGAAGTCAAACTCCGAAGCAGCGGGATTAAGCCTGTCTCATCGCGCACTATGATGTAGCACTTTATGTGAATAAATTTTAGACATATATTTATATTTATGTATTTTTTTAAATGATTTATTTAAATACAAATGTAGCATTGACAAGTAGCACCAATCGCTTCGCGTCTTCGCGGCTCAAACGGCGTTGAACACAATAATCCACGCGTTCTCATCGCTGATGATTTCAAACTGAAGATTTTCGGTTAACGAGTCCTTCGCCGGCGCGCTCTTTGAATCGCTCCGGACCCTACCATGTCCACCATATGAACAGCAGCAAAATTGGACATAGCACGAGCATCATCTGCTCCTGGAGGATCCCCGCCGGAATGTCCAAATAGCCGGGCAGAGACTGGGCCGCCAGGACCGTCAGGAGCATGATGGCGATGAAGACGACGGTGTCTTTTCGCATTCCATCCCCCCGTCCCGTTTCGAACGCAGGGACTCCCTCAGCCTGTCCATCAGCCTGCGCGCCCAGGCCGACTCGCGAGACAAGACCGTCAATCCGCCAAGGATAACCAACAGTCCCGGCCCCGGGAGCGGAATCAGAATGATTCCCGCTATCAACAGGCACCAGCCCGCGGCTGCGCGCAGAACCCGCTTGGTCGTCTCGATCACGTTAAGTTCGCTGCGCAGCCGCCTCTCGAGGGGTCATTGCCGGGCACGAGCCATGACATCCTCGTACAAACGGGTCTTCCCCATGAGGAGTTCGTCGAGCATCCCCTCGATCTGTCCGGCCTCCTGGGGTATCACTTCGCGGACATGCCTGAGCCAATCGGGCAGCTGCTCTACGAGTTCTCTCTCAAGAGATGAGTCGTAGCCGAGCCCTCTCCTCTCAATGAGGGTTCTTCGGAACGCCAACGAGACCAAAAAGGCGTCATCAAGATAGCCGAAGAGCCCGTTGTGCTCCTCAGGCAGGATGTCTCTGGGGTGATAGAGGTAGGTGAGAACAAATCCCTGAAGCCTGCGCAACTCGGTGCTCATGCCGGGTTCCTCCATCCACGCCCGTATCTGCATCAGCATCTCCGGCATGACCAGAATCATATTGCGCAGCGGCTGCTCATGGCGGATCGCTTCTTGGGCGCCGACCCGGCGGCGGAGGTGATCGGCAAAGGCGTCCGTGGGGTCCATCGCCATCAACTTCAACTGGCTCTTGAATGCTCGCAGCATTTTTTTCTCCTTGGCCGGCAGACGTCTTCGATCAACACCAAAAGTCTAACAGCCCGGTCTATGATCGGTCAAACAGATAATATGGTATAAGTTATTCGTATAAACAAATGATACCTCTCAACTACCACCACCTTTACTACTTCTACGTGGTCGCCACGGAAGGCAGCATCGTGAAGGCCAAGGAAAAGCTGCTCTTGGCCCAGCCCACGATCAGCGGCCAGATACGCGAGTTGGAGTCGCAGTTGGGCAGACAGCTCTTCGAGCGCAAGAAGCAGCGTCTCTACCTGACCGAGGAAGGGCGGCTCGTCCTTGAGTATGCTCAGCGCATCTTCGACCTAGGACAGGAGATGTCGGACTCCCTCAAGGACCGCCCGCCCGAGGGGCGCCTGCGGGCGCAGGTCGGCCTTGTGACCGGTACGCCTAGGGCCATCGCGCAGGCGTTGGTGGACCATCTCTTCGCGTCATTTCCCAAGGCGCATCTGACCGTGCGGGAAGATAACCTGGGAGACCTTGAGGCGGAGCTTCGAGCCCATCGGCTCGACCTGATCCTTTCCGACGCCGCCCTTTCCGGAGAAGAATCTGAGGAATTCATCTCTCGCCTGGCAGGACGCGTCCCGGTCGTTTTGGCCGCGGCTCCCAAGCTGGCGCGCAAACTGGGTCCGCTGCCGCGGGCGCTCGACGGCGCGCCGATGATCCTGCCGGCCCATCCGAGCCAGGTCTATCATCAGGTGCTCGAGCTCTTCGGCCGCTGGAAGGTCAAACCGGACGTGGTGGCGGAAGTGCAGGACGTGGAGCTGGCCCGGCGGCTCGCCGTCGCCGGCCGAGGCATTGTCCCTCTTGACCAGGAGACGCTCAAGGCACGCCATTCGATTGGAACGCTTGTCGCCCTGCCTTCGAAGCCGTTGGGGGTCTACGAGCCAGTCTATCTCATCGCGCGCCAGCGCCGCTGGCTCAACCCCATGGCTGAGCGGGCTCTGGACCGGTTCCGGCTTTAGTTGCCTCGCTCACAGAAGCCTAACGCGAATCTGCCAGTTGACCGCGTCCCTTTGGAGGTAGTACTCTTCCGGTTGCAATGACAGTCCTGGCGTTCATTGGTCAACGGGCCAATATGAAAAAGATCGCCTTCTGCGTCCTGTTGGCATCGCTGGCGTCATGCAGGCGCCCAGCAGAGAGTGAGCGGCCCACTGAGCTGATATGCACTGCAGAGGCGAAGATGTGCCCGGACGGTTCCGCGGTGGGCCGGGTCGGACCACATTGCGAGTTCGCCCCCTGCCCCGCTCAATCCCCCTCTCGCTGAGTCGCGGCGTGGCTCCAAGCCAAGCCGCTCAGTCGGCAGCTAGACTCAAGGCCCGTCTTTCTTGCTCCAAGAACCTCTGGAATCTCGGGGCAAAAGAAGAAGCCTAGCGCGAGATCAGGATCTGCCGGGCGCGAAGGCCGGTTGGCGGATAAAATATCTCACGACGGCCAAGAAAGCCGCCCTGGCCGTGTCTCGCACCTCACGCACCAGAGCGAGATCAACACGCTGCTTGCCGGCGAGTTGGAGGGCCTTCAGTCGCTCACGCGGAGAGACGAGGCGTTGGTTCACCTCGATCAACTGGGCCAGCTGGGGCGCCAGCAAACTGGCGGCGGCCGCCGCGATCTGCTCCTGGATTGTAGGATCATCGAGATCGTATTGCAGGACCTTGTCGAGGGCGAACTTCACGCGGGCGCTGTAGCGTCCGTTGCCGATGAAAACTGGGAAGATGTTCGCACGTGCGGCTTCCTCGTCGTCGAACTGCCCGCGCGTGAGGAACCGCACCGTGAGTTGCTCGTTCTTGCCCTCGCGAACGACCGCTTCGTAGAAGCCGTGATCTTTCTTGGCGTTTTCCTCAACCTCGCCGGCGTAAGGGATCGAGCCATTGAAGCGGTGGTAGGTCTTCTTGAATTTCTTTCCCTGCAGACCGGTCCGCGCCAAATCCTGGACTCCGGAGATCAGGCTGGCCGACATCTCCTCCACTGATTCCGAGAGGAAGAGAGGGTTATCGATCCACCTCAAAAGACGCTGGACCTCCTGCGGCGCATCTTCGTAGGCGGAGCCCGTCCAGTCGCCGGGCGTCTTGCCGTATTCCTCGGCGATGCCCATGGCCCGGTGATAGACCGTGTGGAAGTTCGTCAGAATCTCATCGGACTGGAAGTCTCCCGACATGGAATAGCCGTTGTCCTTGTAAACGTCCGCCTTGGGCAGTGACCACCAACCCGCATCGATGAAAGAAAGCCTCAGAGGAGCGAACTGCCTCGAGTACTTGCCGCGGTCAACGTAGGCGTGCAAGAATTCATGCAAGAGCTCGGCGTTGGGTTTGGTCAAGAGCGGCCCGAAATTGTCGGCCCACAACCAGCCGCTCGATGAGTACCCGGCGCCCCGATTAAGGTTATGGTTCGAGAGCGGACTCCACAGCAGGGTCACGCCCAGGTTCCGCTCCAAACCCCGTGCCCAGCGATTAATCCAACTCCCGCCCCCCCCGGGAATGACGAGGACGCCGTCGCTCTTCTTCGGCCGCTGGAGGGTCACATTCGCGGCCTCGGCGACTTCCAGTTGCGCCTTATTGAGCGTCGCACCGTCGAAGGGAGAACCCCACGAGACCGAGAGCTCTTCCATCATCTCCCTGTAGCGGCGCATCGCCGGGTGGTCCGTGCGCGCGGCGAAGTGCTCGCTGAAGGAGCGAGGCAATTCTGGCTTTTTTGTCTTCTCCGAGGCAGGCGTTGCGGAAGGGGCGATTGTCTTCGTCCCATGCGGAACTGTCCGAGCGGGACTCGCAAGCACGGGCTCGGCAAGCACCGACACGGACAGGGGTTGCAGGGAGGAGACAGCCGAAAAGGGCGAGACGACCACGGCCGGGAGCATCGGAAAGCCGCCAAGCGGCGTTTCGAGTCGCGGCACGACGGACTTCTGCGCGCCTGCCGGCAACGCCAGAACGACGAATAAGACCAAACCTCGCCAGAACATCGCCTTCAATATGGCTTTCCTGGGTGATATCCAGCATGAGGCTTTCGGTCTTTTCCGCAAGGCCAAAGGACCTGGACCGGAAAAGTGCTGCGTGTTGACATGCAGGACGGGGTGGGATAATATATTCGTATAAACGAATATGAATGATCAGCGAGTGAGCGGGATGTTTCGGGCCTTCGCCGACGAGACTCGGCTGCGCATCCTGCATCTCCTAACCAAAGGCGAGCTGTGCGTCTGCGACATCATCTCCGTCCTTGAGGTCCCGCAGCCGAAGGTTTCCCGGCACTTGAGCACCCTGAAGCGGGCGGGCCTGGTGGCTGACCGCCGAGACGGCCGGTGGAAGCACTACTCCTTGGCCCAGGCCAAGGGCGACTTTCATCATCGGCTGATCGCCTGCGTCGGAAGCTGCCTGGACGAAGCCCCGACCCTCAAGCGCGATGCCGGCAAGCTTGTGTCGATCAAGAAGGCGCGGTGTCGATGATTTTTTGAGTCGATATATCTACCTAAACGCATGTGCATAGAGGAGAACGCGTGACGAAAGAAAAGGTGTTGTTCATCTGCATCCACAACTCCGGCCGCAGCCAGATGGCCGAGGCCTTGCTCCGTCATCTGGGCGGCGACCGTTTTGAAGTCGAGAGCGCTGGTTTCGAGCCTGGGACCCTGAACCCGGTGGTCGTTGAGGCCCTCAAGGAGATCGGCATCGACATCTCGAATGCCAAGACTCAGAGCGTTTTCGAGCTGCACAAGCAGGGCCGGTCCTACCAGCGCCTCGTCACGGTGTGCGACGAATCGAGCGCCGAGCGCTGCCCCCTCTTTCCCGGGCTCGTTGGCGACCGCATGCACTGGAGCTTCAAGGATCCCGCCGCATTCAAGGGCTCGGCGCAAGAGCGCCTGGCCCAGACGCGCGTCGTGCGCGACGAGATCAAGGGCCGGATCGAGCGCTTTCTTAAGGAGGGCGCATGAGGTCCCCCTGCTGCGAGCGCTCGGTCACGAGCCGCCTCGGCTTTCTCGACCGCTATTTGACCGGCTGGATTTTCGGGGCCATGACCCTGGGGGTCGCCTTGGGCTATTTCCTTCCGGGAGTTCCCGCCTTCGTCAATCGATTCCAGTCCGGGACGACGAACCTGCCGATCGCCATCGGGTTGATCCTGATGATGTACCCCCCTCTCGCCAAGGTCCGCTACGAGGAACTCGGCGACGTCTTCCGGGACAAGAAAATCCTGAAGCTCTCTTTGCTGCAGAACTGGGTGATCGGGCCCGTGCTCATGTTCGCGCTGGCCGTGATCTTCCTGCGGGGCTATCCCGAGTACATGGTGGGCCTCATCATGATCGGACTGGCGCGGTGCATCGCCATGGTGGTCGTCTGGAACGACCTGGCCGGCGGCGACGCCGAGTACGCAGCGGGACTGGTCGCCTTCAACAGCGTATTCCAAGTCCTCTTCTACAGCCTCTACGCCTACGTCTTCGTCACGGTCCTCCTGCCGCTCTTGGGCCTATCGGGAGCGGCCGTGTCGGTGAGCATGTGGCAGATCGCTGAGAGCGTCCTAATCTACCTCGGTATTCCGTTCTTCGCGGGCGTGCTCACGCGCTTTGTGTTCGTGCGGGCGAAGGGCCGCGACTGGTACGAGCGGGAGTTCATCCCCCGGATCAGCCCGGTCACCCTTCTCTCGCTGCTCTTTACGATCGTGGTCATGTTCAGCCTCAAAGGCGAGACGATCGTGCGCATCCCCCTGGACGTCGTGCGCATCGCCGTGCCGCTCTTGATCTATTTCGTGGTCATGTTCCTGGTCAGCTTCTGGCTCAGCGCCCGCGCCGGCGCCGATTACCCCAAGACGGCCACGCTTTCGTTCACGGCGGCGAGCAACAATTTCGAGCTCGCCATCGCCGTGGCCGTCGCCGTTTTCGGCATCAACTCGGGCCAGGCGTTTGCCGCCGTCATCGGGCCGCTCGTCGAGGTCCCCGCGCTCATCGGCCTCGTCAACGTCGCGCTTTACTTCCGTGATCGTTGGCCCAAGGCCGCGGCCGCGCCGGTCCCCGAGACCGCCGCGCTCTAGGAGGACTTAAGCGGGCGGGCATTGCGCCGACGGCGTTTTGGTCCTCGGCCGGCCGAAGCGATAATAGAGGACCGGGACCACCAGCATATTGAGCACGGTCGAGCTGGCCAGGCCCCAGATGATGACTACGGCCATCGGGGTTTGGATCTCGTTGCCCGGCTTGCCGCCGCCGAGCGCGAGGGGGACCAGGGCCAGGCCCGCGCAGAGCGCTGTCATCAGGATCGGAGAGAGCCTCTCCAGACTGCCGCGCACGACCGCCTCCCGGAAGTCCCGGACGCCCTCGTGCTCCATCAGATGGTGGATGTGCGAGATCATCATGATGCCGTTGCGGGTGGCGATGCCGAAGAGCGTGATGAAGCCGATCATCGAGGCGACCGAGAGCACGCCTCCCGAAAGGAACACCCCCGCCACGCCGCCGATGAGGGCCAGCGGCAGATTGAGCATGATAAAGAGGGCGTCGGCGACCGAACCGAAGGCCATGTGGAGGAGCAGGCCTATGCCTAGGATGACGAGGGCGCCGAGGATGAGCAAGCGGCGCGAGGCCTCCTGCTGCGCCTCGAACTGCCCCCCGTAGTCGATGAAGTACCCTTCGGGCAGCTTCACCTCGGCCGAGATCGCCTCGCGCACGTCGCGCACCACGCTGCCGATGTCGCGCCCCGCGGCGTTGCACATGACGACGATCTTCCTCTGAACGTTCTCCCGGGAGATGAGGTTGGGCCCGGAATCGCGCACGACCTCGGCCACGAGCTTGAGCGGGATCTTGGTTCCCGCGGGGGTGTCGATGAGGATGTCGCCGAGCTGGTCCGGCCGCGACTTGAGCGAGTCCTTGTAGCGCACCAGGAGCTCGAAGGCGTTGCGGCCCTCGAGTATCTGACCCACGACGCGCCCTTGCAAGGCGGTTTCGAGGGCGTCGGAGACCCCGCCCGGGTTGAGTCCGAAGCGGGCCAGAGCCCGGCGGTCGTAGCTGACCCGCAGGATTGGAATATCGGTCTGCTGCTCTACGGAAAGGTCGGCCACGCCTTGAACCCCCGACATCGTCTGCCGGACTTCCTCGGCCAGGCGCCTGAGCTCGTAGAGATCCTCGCCGAATATCTTGACCGCGAGGTTGGCCTTCGTTCCCGAGAGCATATGGTCGATGCGGTGGGAGATGGGCTGGCCGATGGTCACGTTCGTCCCGGGAATGAGCGAGAAGGAGCGCCGAAGAGCTTTGAAGAACTCCTCCTTGGAGCGCTTGCCCCTCTTGAGGCTCACGTCGAGTTCGGACGCCTCGACGCCCTGGACGTGCTCGTCGAGCTCGGCGCGGCCCGTGCGCCTGCCCACGGAAAGCACCTCGGGCTCGGCCAAAAGCGCCTCCTCGACTTGGCGCCCGAGGCTGTCGGACTCCGGCAGGGAGGTGCCCGGCAGGGTGACGGCCGAGATGGTCAGCGCTCCCTCGTTGAACTCGGGCAAGAAGGCCCGGCCGGCGAAGGCCAAGGCGAGCGCGGCCGCCAGCGTGAGCGCTGCGGCGGCAAAGGCGGTCGGCAGGGGATGCGCCAAGGAGGTTTCGAGAAGCGGCCGGTAGGCCGCCTTGAGCCTTCGCACGACTCCGCTTTCTTGCCCGCGCAAGATGACCTTCGATCCTGGAAGCAGGAACGAGCAAAGGGCCGGCGTCACGATGAGCGCCACGACCAGGGAAACGAGGATCGAGACGACGTAGGCGAACCCCAAGGGCTTGAGCAGACGGCCCTCGACGCCGCTCAAGAAGAACAGCGGCAGGAACACCAGGACGATGATGACGGTGGCGAACACGATGGAGGAGCGGATTTCCTGGGTTGCCCTCAAGATCACCTTGAGCGGGGGCTGGCGCGAGTCCTGAGGCCGAGAGGCGTTCTCCCTGAGCCGCCTGACGACGTTCTCCACGTCGATGATGGCGTCGTCGACCAGGGCGCCGACTGCGATGGCCATGCCGCCAAGAGTCATGGTGTTGATGGTGGCTCCGATGGCCTGGAGCCCGAGGGCCGCCGCGACGAGCGAGAGCGGGATGGCCGTCAGGGTGATGAAGGTGGCGGGAAGGTTCGCGAGGAACAGGAGCAGGATGATCGCGACCAGGATCGCTCCATCGCGCAGCGCCGCCAGCACGTTGCGCACCGCCACCGAGATGAACTCCGCTTGGCGGAAGAGGCGGCGCTCGATGCGAATTCCTTCTGGAAGGCTTTTCTCGATCTCATCCAACACCCTATCGAGGGCTTCGGTCAGGACGAGCGTGTTCGTTCCGGGCTGCTTCTGGATGCCGATGATGACGGCCGGGCGGCCTTTGAAGGAGCCTTCCCCGCGCTTCAAGCCCGGTCCGATCTGAACTTGAGCCAGATGTCCCAGCAGAACCGGCTGGCCGTTGCGCATCGCCACGACCGCCGATTGGATTTCCTCGACGTCGCGGAAGCGGCCGATCCCCCGGAGCAGATACTCCTGCCCGCCCGAGATCAGGAAGCCCGCCGAGGCATTCCGGTTCGCCTCTTTGACGGCCTCCAGCACTTCTTGGTTGGACACCTTGTAAGCGGCCATCTTCGCTGGCTCCAGCAGGACCTGGTACTGCTTCTCCTCGCCGCCGATGGTCGTCACCTGGGCTACGCCGGGCAAGGAGAGCAGGCGCCTGCGGATCGTGTAGTCGGCAAGAACCCGCAGGTCCATGGGGTCGCTTTTCTCCGACGTCAGGGCCAGGAACATGATTTCGCCCATGATGGAGGAAATGGGGGCGAGCACCGGGCGCTCGGCCTCGGGAGGAAGGCTCGCGGCCACGAGCTGCACCTTCTCGCTGACCACCTGGCGCGCGGCGTAGATGTCGGTGCCCCATTCGAACTCCACCCAGACCACGCCGATGCCGGCCGCGGTGGCCGAGCGTACCCGTCGCACCCCCGAGGCGCCGTTCAAGGCCGCCTCGATGGGAAAGGTCACCAAGGACTCGAACTCCTGCGGGGCCATCCCCGGGGCCTCGGTGATGACCGTGACGGTGGGTGCGGTCAGGTCGGGGAAAACGTCCACCGCCATGCGGCTGGCCGCCCAGCCGCCGAAGACGAGCAGAATGGCCGAGGCGATGAGCACGAGCACCCGGTTCCTCAGGGACCAATCGATGATGTGGCCGACCATGTCAGTGCGCGTGCCCGTGCTCGGGGATCCGTGAAGAGGCCGCCGCCAAGCGGATGAGGTAGGCTCCCTCGGTCGCGACCCGTTCGCCGGACCGTACGCCCTCCAGGACGCGGAGGTGGTCGCCCTCGCGCGTGCCCAGCCGCACGGCGCGGCGCTCGAAGCTCTCCCCCTCGACCTGAACGTAGACGACCGGCTTGCCGTCCTCGTCGATTACGGCGGAGGCGGGGAGCACGGGGCCGCGGGGGCTTTGCCTCGTGACGATGTCGACGCTGAGCACCGCTGCGAGCTTGAGCCTGCCGCCGGGGTTGGGGAACGCGAATAGGACCTTGGCCGTGCGCGAGGCGGCGTCCATCGTTCCCTGCTGGCCCAGGAACTTGGAGGAGGCCAGCCGCCCCCCTCCAGGGAGCTCGATGGTGGCGCGCGCCTGGGGCGGCACCTTGGGCAGATCCGGCTCGTAGACGTTGGCCTCGACCCAGATTGTGGCGAGGTTCACTAAGTCGAAGAGCGGCGCTCCCTTCTCGACCCGGTCCCCGGGGGTGGCGTAGGCTACGGCGACCGCGCCGGAGATCGGCGAGGCCACCGGCACGCGCCCCGAGCCGGTTTCGATGACGCCGATGCCCTGCCCTTCGGCGACCGAGGCGCCGATGACGGGATAGACGGACTCTCCGGGCTCAAAGACGCCCGACGCGGGGGCCGCGACCTTGATAGAGCGGCCGAGCGGGGCCCGGACCTGGCCTTGCGCGCGCAGGCTCTCGGCGAGTTCGCGCTGCTGGACCTCCACCACGGAGAAGCCGCCCTTCCACTGCTGTTCCTTGAGGAAAGAGATCCGCCCCGACGGCTCTGGCTCCTCCGGGTTCTCCGCGCGCGCCGCTTCGACCGACGGGTACACTTGGACCTCTCCCAGCTCGTGCGCATCCCGCACCTGCGTTCCCAGCACGACCAGTTTCCAGCGGAACCGTCCCGCCGGGAGCTTGACCACCGGCCTGAAGATGCCGGGACTCGACGGAGCCTCGGCTCGGAAGTCTGAGCGGCCGCCTGTTCCTTCGAACTCCAGCGCGACCGAGCCTTGGATCACGGGCTTGAAGCCCGCGAGCTCGGTGAGATGCACCGCCAACGAGGTCTCCCGGTCCGCGACCAGACGCTGGTGCTCCATGAAGAGTTCCGAGCGCTCCGTCCAGCGTGTGACCGCGGTTCCGGGCGGGCCTTCATCCTTGCCGCCGGACTGATCGTGGTCGTGCCGGCCGCAGGCGGCCAAGGCCAGGGCGGCCAGTCCGATCGCCGCGAAAGTTTTCATGGGATATCTCCTTCAAGAGGTTTGCCTAGTACGCGCTCCAGGTCGATCCTGTCCAGCCGGGCGTTGAGAGCGAGTTCGAGCTCTTTGACGCGGGCCGACGTGCCGCCCCTATAAGCGTCGATGAGCTCCAGCAGGCCCAGGCGGCCCTCCAAGTACGCCAGGCCGGCCATCTGCTCGAGCCGCTCCGCCTGGGGGATGGCGGCCGCTCTGTAGGAAGCGAGGGCTTCGCCGGAGATCCGAGCTCGGGCGTCAGCGGCTTCAAGGGCGACGCGCGCTTTGCGAGAGTCGCCCTCCAGGGCGCTTTCGGCGGCGCGCAACTCAGCCGACTTGACGTCGCGCGCGGCTTGGCCCCTGTCGAAGACGGGAAGCTCCAGCCCGACGCCGGCCACGACGCCGGAGCCGGATTGGCCCGCCGCCCGGCTGGACTTCAGGCCCAGGCCTAAGCCCAGGTCGGGAGCCCAGAGCCGTCGGGCGAGCTTGAGTTCGGCGGCGGCCCGGTCCTGTTCCTTGCGCAGCGAGGCGAGGACGGGCTGTTCGGCCTCCAGGCGGTCGCGCAGCGCCGCCAGCTCGGGCAGCGGCCTCTCGGGCGCAAGCGTCCCGGAAAGCCTGAGGGCGAGAGGATCGCTCTCCCATGCGACGAGCTCGGCGATCTTGACCTTGAGCCCGGCCAGCTCGCGCTCAAGAAGGGACGCCTCGGCTTCGGTCTCGGCCCGCTCGCGTTCAAGCCGCGTCCGGTCGTACTCGGAGGCCTGGGCGCCCCGGCCGCGGACCGATTCGATGAACACTTTGAGGCGGCGGGTGCTGGCTCCCATCACCCTTTGACGTTCCTGGGCCTCCAGGACTCCATAGAAGGCGGTCCGGGCGTCCGCCCGCAGGGCGTTGAGATCGGCGCGCGCGGACTCCTTGATGGAGTCGAGCGCAGCCTGAGCCGCCGAGCGTCTCAGCGAGCGGCGGCCGCTGACGTCCAACGCCATGCCCACCTCCACGAATGTGTCGGACTGCGTGTCGCCGCCAAGGCGCACCTGCTCCCTTCGCAGCTCAAGGGACGGATTGGGCAGTAGGCCGGCGGCCCGTCGAGCCCCGGCGGCGGCGGACACTCTCGCCTGGATGCCCTTGGATCGGGGGCTTTGCTCCAGGACATGGCGCAGGAAATCGGGCTCAGTGATGACCAACTCGCCTTTCGATGGAGCCTGAGCCTCCGACGCGTGGCATCGGGTGGCGAACGCGAGCACGAACAGCAGACGTGACATCATTTCTGGATCACCTTGGTGGGGCCATCAACGCAGTCGTACGACGGTCCGGCCGCCGAAACGCGATAGGCGGGCGGAGGCTACCGGTGGAGCGGAGCAAAAACGCTCCGCGGCATCAGGCCGGCGGGGCTCTGTCAGAGGGTGTACGGGAGAAGTGAAGTCCGACCGCGGCCGTCGGCGGGCCCGCGTCGAAAAACATGGAAAGAGCGGCGGCCGGCAGAGTGCCGGCGTTTCGGATATCGGCGGCCACGAACCGACCGAGGTCTTGCTTTGAGGGGGCGAGCTGCACGGAGGCCATCGGCGCGGCTGGCTGCGCGTCGGCTTGGATCAATTCGTGCTGATGGTCGGAATCGTGCTCATGGCGATGGGAGTCGTCATCGTGCGCGTGAGCGTGACCGTCCTCCAGGGCGTGGACGGCGGCGTGCAGGAGCGCGGGACGTCCCGGACCTGACAAAGCCAAAGCCAGGGCGCACGCTCCCGCAAGAGGTCCGAGCATCGTCCTCATCTGGCGCACAGTTTATCATTTCAACTGATTTCTCGCCAGGCGACCCCGGCGCTTGAAGTATTTTTCCATCTCCACCGCCGCAAAGACGGAAGACGACAGAACGAGCGTGAGGGCCAGTTCATTGAGCGAGAGCGGCTTGGTCTTGAAGATGGGATTGAGGAACGGAACGTAGATCGTCGCCAACTGAAGAATGAAGGTGAACAGAGTCGCGCCCAGAAGGGGCTTATTGGTGAGCAAGCCCTGAGTGAAGAGAGACTCCCGGTCGGAGCGGATCGCCAGGACATGCGCCATCTGGCTGAGGCAGAGCACGGTGAAGACCATGGTCTGCCAGTTGGCGCGTCCCGTCGTCATGGACCAGGCCTGGGTGATGATGGCCACGGCCGCGATGAACAGGCCGACCCAGACGATATGGAAGCCGAGACCGTGAGCGAAGATGCTTTCCTGGGGATGGCGCGCAGGCCGGTTCATGATGTCCGCGTCGGCGGGCTCTGCGGCCAGCGCCAATCCGGGCAGGCCGTCGGTGACGAGGTTGACCCAAAGAATGTGGATGGGCAGCAGCGGGATCGGCAGCCCGAGGAAGGGCGCGAGGAAGATGGTCCAGATTTCGCCGGAATTTCCCGTCATGGCGAACTTGATGAACTTGCGTATGTTGTCGAAGATCCGACGGCCCTCCTTGACCGACTTCACGATGGTGATGAAGCTGTCATCGAGCAAAATCATAGAGGCCGCCTCTTTGGAGACCTCCGTGCCGGAAATCCCCATGGCGACGCCGATGTCGGCGCGCTTGAGCGCCGGAGCGTCGTTGACGCCGTCACCCGTCATCGCCACGAACTGTCCCCGGTTCTGCAGCGCCTTGACGATCTTGAGCTTCTGCTCGGGCGCGACTCGCGCGTAGACTCGGACATGATCCACGCGCTCTTGGAACTCCTCGAGCGGGAGTTCTTCGAGCTCCCGCCCTGTCATGACCGAGCGTGGGCCATCGCCGTCTGCGACGATTCCGATCCGTTTGGCGATCGCTCGCGCCGTCAGAGGGTGATCGCCGGTGATCATCACGGTCTGGATGCCGGCGGCCCTGCAAAGCGCTACGGCCTCGCGCGCCTGCGGCCGGGGCGGGTCCATCATGCCGACGAGGCCGAGCAGGACCAGGTCCGTCTCCACGTGCTGCGACGTCAAGATTTCGGGGAGCGCGTCCCAGAAGCGGAACGCGAAGCCCAAAGCCCGCAGGCCGTCTCCCGCGATCCGGTCCGTCACCTGCTGCATCGTCTGCAGATCCAGGTCGGACTCCCCCCGGGAGGTCAGGACCTTGCGCGAGCGTTCCAACACGTTCTCCATCGCGCCTTTCGTTAAGGAAATGATTTTCCCGTCGCCCCGCCGGTGGAACGTCGTCATGAGCTTGCGGTCGGAATCAAAGGGAAGTTCCGCGACGCGCGGGAACTCGCGTTCCAGCTCGGTCTTGTCGAATCCGCTTGTCCGCGCCGCCTGAAACAGGGCGACTTCGGTCGGATCGCCTAGGATGCCTCCGTCGGCGCCGGCGCGGGCGTCGTTGGAGAGGGCCAGAGCGCGAAAGAACAGCGTGCGCGCCTCGCTCGCCCGTTGGCTCGGGGCCGCGAACTCCGCAGCGCGCACGAGGTCTCCGTCCACCCACGCTTCCTCCACCGTCATCTTGTTGAGCGTGAGCGTGCCGGTTTTGTCCGAGCAGATATAGGTCACCGAGCCCAAGGTCTCGACGGCGGGCAGCTTGCGGATGAGCGCGTTGAGTTTCGCCAGCTTCTGCGCGCCCAAGGCCAGCGAGATCGTGATGATCGCCGGCAGGGCCTCTGGGATGGCCGCGACCGCCAGCGAGATGGCCGTCAACATCATCAGCAGAGCGGGCTCCCCTCGGATGACGCCGGCGACGAAGACGACGGCGCAGATCGCCAGGATCGCGACGGTGAGTGTTTTGCCGAAGGCGGTCATGCGCTTCTGCAGCGGGGTTTTGACCTCGTCACCGTCTTGGAGCATTGCGGCGATGTGTCCCAGCTCGGTCTTCATGCCCGTGGCCACGACGACGGCCGTCGCCCGGCCGTAGGTGGCGAAGGTGCCCTTGTAGGCCATGTTCTTGCGGTCGCCGAGGGCCCGGTCCGCGCCGGGAAGAGCGGAGGTCTGCTTCTCCACGGGAACCGATTCGCCCGTGAGCGCCGCCTCCTCGACCGTGAACCGGGCCGCCTCGATGAGGCGCAGATCAGCGGGCACGACATCCCCGGCCTGCAGGATCACCACGTCGCCCGGCACCAGATCCGACGCCGGGATCGTGGTCGCCGTCCCGCCGCGAAGAACCGTCGCCGACGCGGCGGCGAGTTTTTTGAGCGCCGCCATGGCCTTTTCAGCCCGGTATTCCTGGCTGAAGCCGAGCGCGGCGTTTAAGACGACGATCACGGCGATGGCGACGGCGTCCTCGGGATCGCCCAGGACGCCGGAGATGACCGCCGCCGCGATCAGGACCAGGATCATGTAATCCTTGAACTGGTCGAGGAACATGGACAATAGGCCGCGCTTCTTCTTTTCTATCAGCTCATTGGGCCCATGGAGGGCACGGCGCGCTGCGGCCTCTGCCTCGGAAAGGCCGGCGGGCGAGGTCGAATGCCCCGCCAAGACCTCGGCGATGCTCTGCCGATGGGGCTGGCCCTGTTCGGTCATTAGGGCCCGTGGTATTCTTCGCGGAATATCCTGGCGAAAGCGATGACGAGCGTGATGAGGATCGGCCCGATGAATATCCCTGACCAGCCGAAGGCCCTTATCCCGCCGACGGCGCCGAGGAAAATGAGAGGGATGGGAAGACGCGCCTTCGTGCCGATCACCAGGGGGCGGACCAGGTTGTCGGAGAGGCCCACCAAAAGCCCGAACCACAGGGCCAGGGCCAGGGCTTTCGTCGCGCTCCCGGAGACGGCCGTTGCGACGGCGATCGGGACCCAGATTAAGGCCGGTCCCAGAAAAGGAATGGGCGAGGTCAGCAGGCACAGCGTTCCCAGCAGGGCGGGGAACGCAATCCCGAAAAGCGCGAAGCCCGCCCAAGAGAGCAGGCCCTGGACCAGAGCCGCCGCGAAAAGACCGTATACGACGGCGTCGAGCACTTCCTTGACCCGCTCGAGCAGCGCGTGCTTGCGCGTCGCGGCCATGGGCACGAGTTCGAGGCCGCTCGCGAGGATGAACGGCCCGTCGCGCAGAAAGAAGAAGAGGCTGACGACGACGAGAACGATATTGAGGAGCAGCAAGGCGGTGTTCTTGAGCAGCGCGCCGAGCGCGTCGCTGGTCTGCATGCCGATCTCATCGAGGTGCTCGAGGACCTTCTCCTTGACGCTGAACTGACGGGCCTCCAAGAAGCCGCGCCCCCCGGCCCACAGCCGCACCCACGGCCCCGCGGAGCCGGGGTCCGGGGAGATCGTTTCGACGCGTTTGAACCAGTCGCGGGCCTCGGGATAAAAGCGGGTCGCCTCCCTCGACAACATCCAACCCGCTAGAACCAGGGGAAGGACGACGAGCAGCACCAAGGCCCCGGTCGTCAAGGCCGCCGCGGTCGTGGGACGGCGCAGCCGCGCCTGAAGCCGGGCATGCAGGGGGTGGATCATGATCGCCAGTATCGCGGCGGCCAGCAGCGCGCCCGATAACGGCGCCAGCAGACGAACGGCCGCGTACAGAACGAGGACAAAAGCCGCGAGGAAGAACCATTTCGCGAGGCTCGCTCGGGACGCCGGATCAATGGGGACGTTCTTGTTCATGTCGGATCCCTTTGAGGTGCGGGGTTGATATTGAGTTGTAGCATGGTCGTGTGTCGTTGAGCAAACCCGCTTGGCGTTAAGCCGTTTAAGCTCATTGAGGCTGAACGTAGGTGTCCGAGGCTGATGGGGCGCGGTTTCTGGATTTCTGCCGCCGCGCGTTTCCGATTTTCGAGAGCATCGGCTCTCGCGGTCGGCGAGGTTCGCGGGCTTGTATTCAGGCGAGCCAAGTTCTAACATTGCCAGCCGGGAAATCAAATTTCCTCTGAGCACGCTCTCGCGCGATGGCCACCAGCCTTCTTGCCCTTCTCGACGATATCACGACCGTCCTTGATGACGTCGCCGTGTTGTCTAAGCTCGCCGCCAAGAAGACGTCCGGGGTGCTGGGCGACGATCTGGCCCTCAACGCGCAGCAGATCGCCGGCGTCCAGGCTCAACGCGAACTTCCCGTGGTCTGGGCCGTGGCCAAAGGATCGATCCGGAACAAAGCCATTCTGGTGCCCGCGGCTCTGCTGTTGAGCGCGCTGGCGCCTTGGGCCGTCACGCCGCTGTTGATGCTCGGCGGCCTCTATCTTTGCTACGAAGGCGTCGAAAAGATCGCCCATAAGTTTCTGCATGCCCCGGCCGAGCGCGAGCGGGAGCGCGCGGCTTTGGTCAAGGCGGCCGCCGAGCCGGGTATGGACATGGTCGTCTTCGAAAGGGATAAGATCGCCGGGGCCGTGCGCACCGACTTCGTCCTGTCGGCCGAGATCGTCGCCATCACCTTGTCCGGCGTCGCGGGGACGACGTTCGCCGTGCGCGCGGGCGTCTTGACGGCCGTTTCGGCGTTCATGACCATCTTCGTTTACGGCTTCGTGGCGTGTGTAATCAAGCTCGACGACCTCGGCCTGCACCTCAGCAACAAAAGGAATGGCGCCGCTGTCGGCCGGGCCATCCTCTTGGCCGCGCCCTGGCTGATGAAGACCCTCTCGGTGGTCGGCACCGCCGCCATGTTTCTCGTGGGAGGCGGTATCCTGGTTCACGGCCTGCCCCGCGTCGGCCAGGCTGTCCATGACCTCGCCCATGCGGCCGGTCCTCTGGGCTTCTTGCTGAGCGCCGCCGGCGACGCGGCAGTCGGCGTCATCGCCGGCGCGCTGGCGCTCGCCGTTTCTCGCGCGGTCGCGAAGTCTTAAGAGCACCCCATCGCATTGCCGCAGTTGAGGCACTTGTAGCAGCTTCCCGAGCGCACGGTGACATGGCCGCAATGGGCGCAGAACGGGGCGTCTCCCATGAGTCGTGAAAGGTGCGCGTCTGGCGAGTCCTTGCGCATGGCGGGGCTTGCCGCCGCCGCGAGCTCCTTGACCGGCGCCGGCGGGGCGACGTGAGCCAGATCGGCGCGGCCCAGGTAATCCAAGCCCAGAACCCGGAAGATCAGGTCCACGATCGAGCTCGCCTGCTTGATGTGGGGATGGCGGACCGGACCGCTGGGCTCGAAGCGAGTGAAGGTCAGCCGGTCGACCAAGTCCTCCAGCGGCACGCCGTACTGCAGGCCCAGCGAGACGGCGATCGACAGGCAGTTCAGCATTTCTTGGACGGGCGAACCCGGCTTGCCGAAGTCGAGGAAAAGCTCGCCCAGGCGGCCGTCGGGATATTCGCCCGTGCGGATGTAGAGCTTCTGTCCGTTGAGCGCCGTCTCGACCGTGTGTCCCGACCGCTTTTGGGGCAGGTAGCGCCGCTCCAGTATCCTGCCCGCCATCGCGGCCTCGGCGTCGCCGGCCGCGTCTTTTTTCTGCATGACGGACAAGGGCTGGGACAGCTTGCAGCCGTCTCGGTACAGCGCCACGGCTTTGAGTCCCAGCTTCCAACTTTCGATATAGGCGCTTTCGATGTCGGCCACGGTCGCCTGGTGGGGCATGTTGATCGTCTTTGAAATCGCCCCGGAGAGGAACGGCTGCGCCGCCGCCATCATGCGCGCGTGGCCCAGCGGAGCGATGAATCGCCCCCCCTCCACGGCGGGATTGGCGCAGTCGAAGACCGGCAGGTGCTCCTCGCGCAAGCCGGGGGCCGCCTCCGCGCTTCCCGTCTCCAGAATGTGGGCGACGATTCGCTTGGCCTGCGCGGGTTCGTAGCCGAGACGGAGCAGGGACTTCTCCACCGAGTCGTTGACGATTTTGAGCGTGCCGCCGCCGGAGAGCTTCTTGAATTTGACCAAGGCGTAGTCGGGCTCGATGCCGGTGGTGTCGCAGTCCATCAAGAGGCCGATGGTGCCCGTCGGAGCGAGGACGGTGGCCTGCGCGTTGCGAAAGCCGTGAGCCTCACCCGCGGCCAGCGCCGCGTCCCAGGCCTGCCTGGCCGCCTCTAGAAGCTCTTGGGGGCAGCCGTTCTCGAGCGTCTCGAGGGCCTGGCGGTGGCGCCGCAGGACGGCCAGCATCGGCTCGCGGTTGGCGGCAAATCCCTCGAAGGCGCCGCGCGCGGCGGCGAACTCGGCCGAGGCGCGGTAGGCCGTTCCCGTCATGAGGGCCGTCACGGCCGCCGCCCAGCCGCGCGCGCGCGCCGAGTCGTAGGGCAGGCCGAGGATCATCAGCAGGCAGCCCAGGTTCGCGTAGCCCAGCCCTAAGGGGCGATAGGCGTGGGTGTTCTCGGCGATTTTTCGGGTCGGATAGCTCGAGAGGTCCACCAGGATCTCTTGCGCCAGGAAGACCAGGCGCGTCGCGTGGCCAAAGGCCGCGGCGTCGAAGCGGCCGTCTTCGCGCAGGAACTTGACGAGGTTGAGCGAGGCGAGGTTGCAGGCCGTGTCGTCGAGGAACATGTACTCCGAGCAGGGGTTGGAGGCGTGGATGCGGTCGGTGTTCGGGCAGGTGTGAAAACGGTTGATCGTCGTGTCGAACTGCAGGCCCGGGTCGGCGCACGACCAGGCCGCCTGGGCGATCAGCTTCATGAGTTTGCGCGCGCTCAGCGTCTCGTGGACCTGGCCGTTGGTGCGCAGCGTCGTCGACCAAGGAGCGTCGTCGAGGACGGCTTGCATGAACTCGTCGGTGACGCGGATCGAGTTGTTGGAGTTCTGGCCGCTGACCGTGCGGTAGGCTTCCCCGTTGAAGTCCGAGTCGTAGCCCGCGGCCACCAGCACGGCCACTTTCTTCTCCTCGCGCTGCTTCCACTGGATGAAGTCCTCGATCTCCGGGTGGTCGGCGTCGAGGCAGACCATCTTGGCGGCGCGCCGGCCGATGCCGCCGGACTTGATGGCCCCCGCCCCCTTGTCGAGCACCTCCAAGAAGAACATCAGGCCCGAGGGAGAGCCGCCGGTCGACAGCTTCTCGTGGCGGCTTCGGATGCGGGAAAAATTCGTTCCCGAGCCCGAGCCGTACTTGAAGATGCGCGCCTCGTTCTTGGACAGCTCGAAGATCGAGGTCAGGCTGTCGTCGAGAGCCTGGATGAAGCAGGCCGAGACCTGGGGGCGGCTGTAGGCGTCGGCGCACTCTTTCGCGCGTCCGGTCGGGCGATCGAAGGCCCAGTTCCCCCCTTGGCCCTTGAGGCCGTATTCATGGTGCAGCCCGCAGTTGAGCCAAACCGGCGTGTTGAAAGCGGCGTATTGGTTGATGAGAAGGAAGGCGAGTTCATCCTCGAACGCCGCCGCGGCCGCGGCGTCGGTGAAATATTTTCCCTCCTCGCCGGCTTTGCGGATCGTGCGCGCCACTCGCCCGACGACCTGGCGGGCGCTGTTCTCGCGCAGGGAGGCGTCGGCGCTCATCGGGCGGCAGTACTTGGAGGCGAGGATGTCGGTCGACAGCTGAGACCAGCCTTCGGGAACTTCCACGTCCCGCATCTCGAAGACGGTTGAGCCGTCCGCGTCGGCGATGCGCGAGGAGGTCCTCTTGTATCGGATTTCGTCGAGAGGATTTTTATCAGGCGTTGTGAAGATTCGCTCGACGGGAAGACCTTTCGTCTTGGATGGTGGGCGTGTCATTGGATAATCCTCCGGAAATGGGCGCAAATGGGACGAACATTCTACCTCCAGCCGGCGTGCGCACGGCGCGCGCCGGTCGCGATCGGTCACGAGTCGTGACAGGTTGTGACCGGGAGGCCGCGCGATGCGGTAAAATAGCGGGCATGGAACTTCACCGCGTCGAGCTGGCTCGCCTGTTCGGCCCGGTCCAAAGCGGCAGGCTTTGGCGCCACCGCGTCACCGAGAGGCTGTCCAAGCTCAACCGCCTGGGAGGCCGGCACGGCGTTAGCTTGCGGGCCGATTGGACGGACCTTAGGCTGCTCATTTACCACTCGGGTCGCCGGCGTCTGGAGGAGTTCCGTCTCGAGCTTTCCAAGGGCAACGGAGCCGTTCAGAGGGCCCTGTCTTTGGCTTTGGACACAGGGGGCCCGCGCGAGCCGGATGGCGGCGGCCCGTCTCTCAAGGGATTGGTCAGGCTCCAGCTGGGAGAGCTTTCCGCGGGAGCCTCTCGGTCCGTGCCCTTCGCCGCGGGCGATGCGAGCGGAGCCCTGTTCGTGGATTCGCCCTACCGTCTCCATCTGTCTCCGGGAACCCCCGGACCGCTGCGCTCCTGCGCGGCGGGCTTCTTGCTCGACTCCTTGAGGTCGTCGAAAATCTTCCACGGCTGGGTTCTCTCGGAGCCCGGAGGCGGAAAGACGACTTTGCTCGATCATGTCTTCCAGGAATGCTGCCGCCTCTTCCTGGCCGGAGACCTTGCGCTTTTGCCCGTCCGCTTCCCCGCGGTTCACGCCGAGATACGGCAGGGCCGCGTGTGGGGGTGGAGTGCCGCGGCCGAGGCGACCCTGCGCGAAAATCCGGAAGCCGCCGCGGCCCTGCGCGAGTTCGAGCTCGCCGGCAAGATCGTCTTTTTCATCGACGGGTTGGATGAGAACGCCGATGTGGCGGACGTCTCGCGCCTGGAGGTTCTCAGGGCGTGGCAAAGCGCCTTGCGCAGCCGCTGCGTTTTCAGCTGCCGGTCTCGCTTCTACGCGCAGCAGATCGAGGGCGGAGGCTTCGAGCGCTTGGCCCCGGGGCGCGAGCTGATGTCCTTGGCCGAGTGGGGTCACGCCGAAGCCCGGGTGCTATTTCGCCGCCTGGCACTGCGCCGGCCGGCTTCGCCGACGGAGCCGGCCGGCCTGTCGCCCAAACTCAGGGACGCCTTCGCCCATCTCGCCGATTTGCCCGCCAGGGACCTGACGGCGCGGACCGCGGCCTTTCGCAAGACGCCGCTGAACTTGCGGCTCTATACATTGTTCGTCGCCGCCAACCGCGCGCATTTTCCCCGCAATGAGTACGAGCTCCTCGAGTTCGTCTTCCAATCCCTCTGTCGCTGGCAGACGGCCAAGCGCGGACGCGTCCTGTCGCCTCAAGCCGCGGCGGGCCTGCTGACGAGGCTCGCTTGGGAGGGCTACGCCGCGGGGCGCGGCGGGGCGCGGCGCTTCTCTCCTCCCGCGGAGTTGTCGCGCCTGCTTGAGGAGCGCGGCGCTTGCCCGCGGCAGAAAAGGGAGCAAGCGCTCTTGGAGCTCGAGACCAATCCCCTGCTCGAATGCGACCAAGAAAGCGGCGTCCTATCCATCGATCCGCACTTTATGGATTTTCTCGCGGCGAGGCAGTTGATCCAGACCTTGCTGCTTGCCGACGTCGCGCAGGCCCGCGAGCAGTTTTCCAAGCCCGTGCTCTGGGACGTGGCCCGTTGCCTGGACGAGGGCACGGAGCTTTTGAGCGGGGAGCAGAGGCGCGACACCGCGCAATGCCTGATCGGCGCCTTCAAGGCCCGCGAGCGGGAGTACGCCCGCAAGCGCGATTTCGCCTCGGCGTTGGCGCTCAATCAGATCGGCTACCATCTCGGGAAAATGGGCGAGCCCGCCGGGCGCGAGTTCCTGCACGGCGTCTTGAAGAAGCCAAGCCCGGCCCTGCGCGCCGAGATGTGCTATTGGGCCATCGTCATCGGCTTAGCGTTTTCCGGCGACACCGAGCCCCTGGAACATTACATCGACCGCCTCGAAAAACGGCCGCGGGTCCCCCCGCCCAACATGGCCTACTGCCAGGTGTATTATTTGGACAAGAGGGTCGACGAGGGCGATTTGAAGACGGCGCTCAAGGAGATCGGCCCCACCTGGGAGAAGACCTGCGACCGCCTTCTGGGCCAGCTCGCCTCGAAGAACTTCCTTGGCATCCGCCTGATGGACATCTTCCTGCTTCGGCGCTATTTGGAGGTGCTGGGACCGGCGCCGTTCCTGGCCGACGGCGAGCGCGAGCGCCAAGACGCTTTGCGCCGCCTCCTTCCCCGCCTGGCCCTCGAGTGCGCCGGCCAGCCGCGCGCCCGCCTTCAGTTGGCGCGCTTGGAAAAAACCTTGGCTTCTCTCGGTCTCGCCGCGAAAGAAAGTTCCGCCCTCGCTTGTTGAATGGAAGGTGCTCAAAGAGGCTTATTTTGGACCCCAGGTGGAGACTGTCTCCGGGGCGCTCTCAAATGCGGGAGCGTGCGGCCCAAGCGGTCGGATCGCAGACTGTGAACTCAAGTCCGGCCAAACGGCGGACAGAGCCGTCGCCGGCGACCGGGCTGATGACGTAGTTTTTCCCGTTGGGATGAAGGGCGCGGAAAGCCTTCAGCCCGGCAGGATCGAAGTCACTGGAGTTCCACTTGCATTCCAGGACATCGACGCGATCGCGGCCGTGAGGCAGGACGAAATCCAGTTCCCGACCGGCCTTGTCCCTCCAATAGCGTATATCCTCGTCGGGCCGACGCGCTTGCAGGTATTCAAGGGTCAGATGCTCCCAGAGCGCCCCGCAATCATCCGCACGGAGCGTGTCCCAGCCTCGTGTAAAACAGACGAAGCCGGTGTCGAAGGCGTAGACCTTCGGTGTCTTCACGAGTTCTTTTTGGCCGTTGCCGAAGAACGGACGCAGGATCGTCACGGCCTGAGTGATCTCCAGCGCGCGCAGATGGGCGGTGATAGTGGGGCGGCTGATGCCGAGACCGGAAGCGGCCTTGGCCGCCTCGAAGAGGCCGCCGCTTTGGCGCAGGAGATACTCGAAGAGCGCGTTGAATTTTTCGGGGGCGTGGAAGGCGAAGAGACCTTGGACGTCGCGACTGAAGAAGGAATCGAGCCACTCCCGGTAGAAGCCCGGGTCCAACGTCTCGGCGAGCAAGGGCTGGGGAAGTCCGCCGTGAAGGAGGCGCTTCTTTAGGGTGGCTGCGCCAAAGTCTCCGAGTTCATCGAAAGCGACGGGGGTCAGGTGGACGGTTCTCTTGCGCCCCGTCAGCGTGTCGCGGAACTTGCGCGTGGCCGCGAGAGTGGAGGAGCCTGTGGCGAGAATTTTCAGCTTGGGGAACGCATCCGCGCCGATTTTAAGCACTCGGCTCGGGTCCTCGAGCTGATGGATCTCGTCGAAAACCACGATCTCGCGGCGGCATTCGCGGTAGAACAGTTCTGGATCGCGCAGCATCTGTACGCTGGCCGGCAGATCGCAATTGACATAGTGGACGGATTCCGCGGGCAGGTCGCGCGTGAGCGTCGTCTTGCCCGAACGGCGCACCCCGCAAAGCCAAACAATCGGGGCCTTGGCCCAACTCTCACGGATGCGGGTGCTCCAAAGAGGTCTTTTTACCATAACCATACTTTACATTTAGTCGTTAAAAAAGTAAAGTGCGATTACTCGTGGCCATCATGAGGTGCAGCTGGAAATCGAACATGGATAAATCTCAGAAGAGGGAGCGTTTCAATTGATTCGTAATCAAGAAGCTAAAATATAGTGTCGTTCGGCCATGGACCATGGATTGGATGTCGTTGTGATTGCTTGGAGGAAAAAATGATGGTACGGCGCAGCGTGCTCGTCACCGCAATCGTGGGAATTGCCGCGTCTTGGTCGTTGGCGGGAGCATCGGGCCGCACCCGGCGTCTATTCCTAAGACTGCCGCGGCGACGGTGATTTTTTATATTCTAACGGCGCATGCTTGCGAGCAAGGATAATCCAACTCCCTCGTCGCGGAGAAAAAAGGGGCGGCGGATGGGAGGCAAGGGCCTCCTTCTTGCGTCGGTCGCCGGGTTTTTCGCGCTGAATTTCGTCGTGCAAATCGTCCGCAAGCCGACCGAAATCCTGCGTTTCGCCGGCTTGGGCCGGGGCAGGTCTCCCGGCGGGACGTGGAGCGAATTCGGCGCCGACTGCCTGCGTTACGAGGGCGGAGCGATCACCGCCGAGTATCTCGCGGCGCTGATCCAAGTGGAAAGCTCCGGAGACCGCTTCGCCGCTCCGCCGTGGAGGTGGAGGTGGTCGCTCGACCCCTGGAGGGTGTACGCTCCCCCCTCGAGCGCTGTGGGGGTGCTGCAAATCACGAAGGGAAACCTCGGGGCCGCTCGCTCGATGGTCGGGCGAGACGACGACTCCGACGGTTGCGCGATCATGGGACAATGCATTCGTCTCATCGGGTCCGACTCCATCGCCATGACCTCGGCGTTTCTGCAGTCCCGGGTACGGGCCTCGCTCGCGGGCCAGGGGCGGCAGGCGTCCGTGCGGGACAAGCAAGTGCTGGCGGCCGTCATTCACCTGTGCGGTCCCAATAAAGGCCCCGCCCTCGTGCGCGCCAATTTCGATCCGGATTCCCTGGGAACCTGCGGGGGCCAGTCCGTGGGCTCCTATGTGCGTCTTGTGATGAAGTACCGCGAGCAATTCTCGCGTTTGGCGCTCGTCGACAAGAACCAAGCCGCGCGCGCGCGCGGATCAGGAATGGGGTGACCATGAAATCCGCCATCATCGCGCTCATCGCGGCGCTGGACTAGCCCGGAAACGGCTGTGTTTCCGTCTTTGGACTCGAGAAACATCCTCGGTGAATGTCCAGCGGGCCGTTGGGAGCACCGACGGGTCATGGCAATGCGGCCGCCAAGAATGATACGGTTTGCGTGACGGTGTCGTTGGGCGGCTGAACGTTATGGAAGGGGGTTTCTATGATGCATCCGATGGGCGGCGGTTGCGGTCACATGAGCGGCGCGTTGATGGCGGCGACGGCCGCGTTGGGCTGGTGGATCTTGCGCCAGGCTGAAAAGGATGCTTCCCTGACGCGCTGGGCGGGACGCGCCGTGGGCTGGGCGCTGGCCATAGTCGGCTTGGGCGGCTTTCTCTGCGCGGCGGCCAATCACGCCAAGCGTTTGAGCTCCTGCGGAGGCCAATCGACGTCGAAATGCGCTCACCATGGGCGAATGGGCGACGGCTTGCCCCCCGGACATCCTCTGGTCGAGAGCCTGCCCGCCGAGGTTGGCAAGCACGGCAAATAGCCTCAGGCATGCTCCCGCGAGAGCACGGCGCATGGGCGGTTCTCATCGCGCCGGTGTTGTTGGGCCTTTTTTCAACCGGCGCGGCTGATATCCCGGCGGCGGTCCTGTTTTGCATCGGCGCCTTGGGGGCTTTTTTGACGCGGCCGGCCCTGCTGGCCTTGTTGCGGCCCGCGCCTGATCCCAAAGCCCGCGCCTGGTTGGCGGCTTACGCCGCCCTCGCGGCGGCCGGGTTCATCCCCCTGGTTCTCGTGTATGAGCGGACGCTGCTTCTGGCTTTCGCGGCGCCGGCGGCGTTCTTGCTGGCCGCCGATGTTCGCGCCCAGCTCGCGCGGCGCGCGCTCAGCTTGACTAATGAGCTCGGCGGAGTGGCGGCGCTGAGCATGGGCGCGGCGGCGGCGCGCTACGCCGCGCAGGGGACGCTGGATTTTCGGGCCTGGTCGTTGTGGGCGCTGAGCGCGCTGTTTTTTTGCGGACCGATCTTCTACGTCAAGATGGTCGCTCTGGCGCACCGCGCCTGCTCGGACCCCTCCCAGGGCGCGCGTTTGGAGCGCGCGCGGCGGCTGGCGCTCGTCTATCACCTCGCCGCGCCGCTGGCCGTTTTCGCCCTGCCTCTCGATTTTCCGCGGCTGAGCCTCCTGCCGTTTGCGGCGGCCTTGGTCAAGACGGTGCTGCGCGCTCTGCGCCCGCCCGAGAAGGTGAACTTTCAAAGTCTGGGTTATCGGGAAGTGGCGTATTCGGCGCTGTTTGTGGCCGCCGTGCTGGTGGGTTATCGCGCGTAAACGGACGCACAGGAGGATGTCATGACGCTTCAAGAATTGGGCAGGCTGCTGGGATTTGAGATCAAGGGCGACGCCGGGTACCTCGTCAAGGGCTTGCGCGATATCGAACGGCTGTCGAGCGGCGCTCCGCTTGAGGAAAACTATCTGTACTTCGTCGAGTCCAAGGCGGTGTTCAAGCGGCACGCCGGCGGTTTCGACACGGGCGCCGTTCTGACGACGGCCGAGCTGGCCGTCAATTTTCCGCGCGCCTTGATCGCGGGAACGGACGCCCGGTTGGCCTTTTTCGCCGTGCTCGCGCACTTCGACCGCGCGCCGAAGTTCGCGCCCGGGGTGTCCCCCCGCGCGATCGTCGATGCCTCCGCGGAGGTCGCGCCGACGGCCAGCATAGGGCCGGGTGCCGTCGTGATGGAAGGCGCGCGCATCGGCCAACGCGCCGTGATCTACCCCGGAGCCGTCATCGAGCCCGGGGCCGTCGTCGGCGCGGACTCCGTGATTCATTCAAACGCGGTGATCGGCCACGGCTGCGTCGTGGGCCAGCGCTGCATCATCCACGGCGCAACGGTCATCGGCGCCGACGGCTTCGGCTTTTACGACCGCCCCGGCGTGCGCCACAAGGTCCCTCACATCGGGAACGTGGTCATCGATGACGACGTGGAATTGGGCGCGTCCTGCACCGTCGACCGCGCGGTCATCGAGAGCACGACCATCGGCGCTCACACCAAGCTCGACGACCAGGTCCATGTCGGGCACAACTGCCGGGTCGGACGCTACGTTTACATCGTCGGCAACAGCGCGTTGGGCGGATCCGTCATCGTTGAGGATGGGGCGATGCTCTCGGGCATGGTCATCGTCAAGGATCACCTGAAAATCGCGGCGGGCTCGATCGTCATGGGCATGTCGGCCGTCGCCCAGGACACCGAGGCGCGCCAGCATTATTTCGGCATTCCCGCGCGGCCGGCGCGCGAGATGCATAAAATGAACGCGGCTCTGACGCGCCTGCCGGAGATGCTCGGAAAGATGCGCGAGGTCGAAGCCCGCCTGGCCGAGGCCGGCGCCAAATAGGGCCCTCGACAGGAGGGCCGGGATGTGTGCTAGGATGAGTGACTAACCGGTCAGTCACCTTATGGCGCACATGCCCACCATCAAACCCGTCACGCGCGACCCTGACTCCAAAAAGAGGATGATTTTGGCCGCGGCCTTGCGCCTGCTCGTCAAGCGAGGCTTTCAGGACATCGTGCTCGACGACGTCGCCCATGAAGCGGGCGTGGCCAAGGGGACGCTGTTCTTGCATTACAAGAGCAAGGAAGAGCTGTTGAGCGCGGCCTTCGCGGACTTGGTCGACGGTCTTGGCCTGGAGCTCGAGTCCCTGGCCAAGGCGGGATTGAGCGGCAAGGAGCTCCTGGTCGCCACGGCCAAGGTGGTGCTCAATCATTTCGACCACAGCCGGGATTTCATGGCGCAGTTCAGCACCGGGCGTTTCCCCGGCTGCGGAGTGCGTTCCTGCGGCAAGTTGATGGACAAATACAGAGCCAACCAGGCTCGCCTGCGCTCGCTGCTGGCTTTGGCTTCCAAGGATGCGGGCCGATCGGTCGGCGACTTGGACTTCGCCGTCGGAGCTTTTTTCGGCCTGTGCCGCGCCGCGACGATGCGCAAAATATTGGACAATCACGACCGGCCGTTGGAACAAGAGGGCGAGCGCGTCGTCGGCTTCTTTCTCGAGGGAAGCGGGTTGTCGATATGAAATATCTTCTACTGGCCGCCGCGTGTCTTTTCTCCCCCCGCGCCCTGGGCGCGACGCGGACGCTGACCCTGTCGGAGGCGTATCGCTTGGCGTTGGCCCACAGCGAGCAGGTGGCTCTGAGCGCGGAAAACCACGAGGAGCTCGTCGCCAAGGCCGAGGAGATATTTTCCAACATCCTGCCGCGCGTTTCGGTCATGGGCTCTGAGACGCTCCAGCACGTTCCCTCGGGACAGTCGAATCAGTTCATCCAGGGACACCGCGAGCAGGGCTGGATCTCCGCCCACCAGCCGCTGTTCGCCGGGTTCCGGGAGTTTCTCGCCTATCGCGCCTCCAAGATGCAGGGAGAGTCCGGCGAGCTCATGCTGGAGCGGGTCAAGCATCTGCTGTATTTGGACGTGGCGCGCTCATTTCTGGACCTGCGCGGAGCGCAAAATGAGATTGAATTGCGCCAGGCGCTGGTCGGGGTGACCCGGGACCGCATCAAGGAGCTGACCTCGCGCATCGCGGTCGGCCGGTCGCGGCGCGGGGAACTCTTGGCCGCCGAATCGGCGCTGGCCTCGGCGCTGGCGTTCGTCGAGCAGGCCCGCGCCAAGGAGCGGGCCGCGCTGTCTCGATTGTGTTTTTTGACCGGCACGGAGGAGACCGAGCTCGTCCCCGTCGAACCCTCCTTGGCGCGCGAGGTTCCCGACCTCGACGCCCTATTGCGCAGGGCCCGCGCGCGTCCGGACGTGGCCGCCAAGAAGGCCGAGGCTCGGGCCGCCGAGCTGGCCGCGACGATCGTGTCTCGCCGGCGATGGCCGAGCCTCGCGCTCGACGCGAACTATTACCTTCACCGTCCCCCCAGCTTCACCGACCGGGTGAAATGGGACGCGGCGATCACCGGCTCGCTTCCTCTCTACGCGGGCGGTGAAATATCGGCCCAGACGCGCCAGCAGGCTGCCAGGCTGCGGGCGGCCAAGCAGGCGTTGGCTTTGGCCGAGCGCACGGCCGAGCTCGAGGCGCGCATCGCGCGCGAGGATCTCAAGACGTCGGCGCGGGTCGTGTCGTCTCTGGCCGCGGCCGCCGACGCCGCGCAAGCCGACGCCAAGTCCCAGGCCGAGGATTACCGTCTGGGGCAGGTGAGCAACCTCGACGTTTTCGCCAGCCTCAACGCGCTGTGGCAGACGCGGCTGGGCCTCGATCAAGCGCGCCTGGAGTCCACCTGGGCGCGCGTTCGCTTGGAAGTCGCGGCGGGCTCTCCCGGAGGTCCTCTATGATCCTCTCCGATCTTTCGATCAAGAACCCCGTTTTCGCCTGGATGCTGATGTTCAGTCTCATGATTTTCGGCTGGATCAGTTTCGGCCGCATGGGTGTGAGCCAGATGCCCGACGTCGATTTCCCCATCGTCAACATCGCCGTGACCTGGGAAGGCGCGGCGCCGGAGATCATGGAAGCGGAGGTCGTCGACGTCATCGAGGACGCGGTGACCGCCGTTCAGGGAGTCAAGGAGATCACCTCTTCGTCCAAACAGGGGCAGGCCTCGATCACCGTCGAGCTCGATCTCGACCGCGACGTGGACGTCGCCCTGCAGGACATCCAAACCAAGATCGCCCAAGCCCAGCAGCGCCTGCCTCGGGAGATCGATCCTCCCATCGTGACCAAGGTCAACCCGGAGGACAACCCGATCATGTGGCTTGCCTTGTCCGGGGACGTGCCGGTCAAAGACATCATGGTCTACGCCCAAGACGTGTTGAAAGCCAAGTTCCAGACCGTCGCGGGGGTGGGCGACATCATTCTCGGAGGCCTGGTGCCTCGCAATTTGCGCGTGTGGGTGGACGGCGAAAAGCTCAGACGCTATGAAATCACCGTCGAGGACGTGCTGGCCGCGATTGGCCGCGAGCATGCCGAGGTCCCCGCCGGGCAAATCGAGACCGCGCAGAAAGAGTTCAATGTCCGCACCCTGGGAGAAATCTCGGACCCGGCGCAGTTCGGGGAACTTTTGATCACGCAGCGCGGCGGCGCGGTGATCAACGTTCCCATTCCTCTCAAGGCCGTGGCGCGCATCGAAGACGGCTTGGCCGACATGCGCCGCATCTCCCGCGTCAACGGCAAGCGCGCGGTGGGATTGGGCATACGCAAGCAGCGCGGCGCCAACGCCGTCGAGATCGCCGAGCGCGTCAAGAAGAAAATGAAGGAAATCGAGCCGACTTTGCCCAAGGGCATGAGCCTGGGCGTCAATTTCGATTCGACGCGCTTCATCAAGCAGTCCGTTTCCGAGCTCGCGCATCACCTGGTGCTGGCCGCCTTGCTGACCTCCCTGGTGTGTTGGGTGTTCCTGGGTTCATGGTCGTCGACGGTCAACGTGCTCTTGGCGATTCCGACGTCCGTGCTGGGCACGTTCATCGTGACCTACTTTCTGGGCTTTACCCTCAACAGCTTCACTTTGCTCGCGCTGACGCTGTCGATCGGCATCGTCGTCGACGACGCGATCATGGTCCTGGAAAACATCGTGCGCTACGCCGAAAAAGGGCGCGACCGCGTCTTGGCGTCGGTGATCGGCGCGCGGGAAATCTCGTTTGCCGCCATGGCGGCCACGGTGGCGGTGCTGGCGATTTTCATCCCGGTCGTTTTCATGAAAGGGATCATCGGAAAGTTCTTTTTCCAATTCGGGGTCACGATCTCGGCGGCGGTGAGCTTCTCCCTATTGGAGGCCCTGACGCTGACCCCCATGAGATGTTCGCGGTTTTTGGAGACATCCGGCCACGGCAACGCGTTGATTCGAAGGGTCGACGGCCTGTTCAGGGCCTTGGCCCGCTCCTACTCGGCCGCTCTGGAGCGCGCGCTCGACCGTCGCTGGACGGTCGTGGCCCTGGGCGCTTTGTTTTTCGGTTTGTCCCTGATTTCCGTCAAGTACCTCAAAAAAGAATTCGTGCCTCCGCAGGATCAATCGATGTTCTTGATGCGCCTGCAAACTCCGGTGGGTTCATCCATGGAATTCACGAGCGAACGCTTCAAGGAGGCCGAGAGCTGGCTGATGTCCCAGCCCGCGGTGGCCCGGTATTACGGCGCGGTCGGCGGTTTCGGCGGCGGAGAGGTCAACGCGGGCATGATGTTCGTCACGATGAAGCCCCTCGAGGACCGCCCCAGGAAGCCGGACGGATCCAAGGTCACCCAGGCCGACCTGATGGCCGCGGCGAGGAAATCCCTCAACGGCATCGCCAACTTGCGGGCGTTTATCATCGATTTGTCCCAAGCGGGCTTCTCGGCCTCGCGGGGATTCCCCATCGAATTCACCGTGCGCGGTCCCAACTGGGAGGAACTCATACGCGTGTCGCAGGAATTGAAGGCGCGCTTGGAAAAGTCCGGCGAGATGATCGACATCGACACGGACTATAAAACGGGCATGCCCGAAGTGCGGGTCTTCCCGGACCGGGAGCGGGCCTACGCCCGGGGCGTGTCCATCCAATCGATCGGCACCACCGTCAACGCGATGATCGGCGGAGTGCGCTCGGGGCTGTTCACAGACAACGGGCGCCGCTACGACGTGCGCGTGCGCGCCGAGGCGGGCGACCGGCTGGACGCGCAAGACATCAACCGCCTGTTCGTGCGCAACGCTCGGGGGGAGATGATACGCCTCTCTGAGGTCGTGCGTTTGGAAGAGAAGCCGACCTTGCTGGCGATCACCCGCAAGGACCGCGAGCGGGCCGTCGGCATTTACGGCAATATGGCTGCTGGAAAATCGCAGGCGGCGGTCCTCTCCCAAATCGAGGAATTGGCCAAAACCCTGCCGAGCGGCTACTACGTCAAGTTCTCGGGCTCATCGCAAACCTTTCGCGAGTCGTTTCAAAGCTTGCTGTTCGCGTTGATTCTGGGTATTCTGGTGGCCTATATGGTTTTGGGCGCGCAGTTCAACAGCTTCGTGCATCCGTTTACGGTGCTGCTGGCCCTTCCTTTTTCCTTGTCGGGAGCGTTTTTGATCCTGCTGGCCAGCGGCAGGAGCCTCAACATCAACTCGATGATCGGTCTCCTCTTATTGATGGGATTGGTCAAGAAAAATTCGATCATGCTCGTCGATTTCACCAACGCCCGCCGCGAAAAAGGGCTGAGCCCTCGCGCCGCCCTGCTCGACGCCTGTCCCGTGCGCCTGCGCCCGATTCTGATGACTTCGATCGCGACCGTCGCGGCGGCAGTGCCTACGGCGCTGTCGCGCGGGGCCGGCTCCGAGGCGACGGTGCCGATGGCTTTGGCCGTGATCGGCGGGGTCGTCGTTTCGACCCTGCTGACTTTGTTCGTCGTTCCGGCCGCGTACAGCCTCCTGGTGGCGGTCGAAAGCAAGAAGGGGGCGTTTCCCATCGCAGAGATCATCAAATCGGCCGACGAAGCCGAACGGGTTTCATGAAAAGTCCTTGGGGCCTGGCGGCGGCGTTGATCGTCCTGGCCGTGGGCGCGTCCGCGGCCGAATGGACATGGGAGCAGTGCGTCGCCCAGGCCGGCGCGGCCAATCCCGATCTGGCGTCGGGCCGTTTGCTTCGCGATCAAGCGCGCCAGAACGCCTGGAAAAGCGTCAACGGACTCCTCCCCGCGGCTTCGCTGTCCAACTCCTGGGAGGATTCCAAGGGGGCTGGCGGCGCCTCGCGCTGGAATGCGGGCTTGGGCGCGTCGCTGTCGCTCTCCTTGGACGCCGTTTCAGACATGCGCTCGGCGTCGGCTTCGCTGCGCGTGTCCGAGGCCAACTTGCGGAAGGCTTCGGCCGACCTGCGGCTGCAGCTGAGGCGGGCATTTACGCGGCTGCATGCCGCGCAGCAGGCCTTGGCGGCGTCCGAGAAAATCAAGGCGCTGCGCCTGCACGATTCGGAGCTCGTGGACCTGCGTTATCAGTCGGGGCGGGAGTCCAAAGGCAACCGGCTGCGCGCCAAGGTGCAGCTCGCCTCGGCCGACGCCGAGCTCGCGCAAGCGCGTCGGGAATTGCGGCTTTCCCGTCGGGAGCTCCTTCGACGTCTGGGACGGGAGGATTTCGAGGAGCTGACCGCCGCCGGCGCCGTCAAGGCGCGGGCGCTGCCTCCCCCTCCCGACGATCCCGCCGTGCTGTTGTCTTTGCGCCCGGAGATCGCCGCGGCGCAGGCCTCGGTGGATGTTCGGCGCGCCGACCGTTTGGCGGCCCGCTCGGCGTTTTTCCCCTCGTTTTCGGCGGGCTACTCGCGCACTCGCAGCGGTCCGACGGAGTTCCCCTCCGCGCGTTATTCCTGGGCGGCGAGCGCGACTGTGAGCTACCCGTTGTTCGGTTCGGGCCCCACGGCGTCCCTGCACGCGGTCCAGTCGGCGAATCTGGGTCTTGAGGCGGCGCAGCGCCAGCTGGAGTCCGCGCGCCAGGCGGGCCTTCTCGACGTGGAGTCGGCTTGGGCGGATTACGCCTCCGCCGTGGAGCAGCAGGAGATCGCCCTGCTGCGCCTTGACGCCGCGCGCCAGCGCAACGACGAGGCCGACGTGCGCTACGCCTCGGGGTTGCTCAGCTTCGATTTGTGGGAACCGATCGTCAACGAGCGTGTCGAGGCGGAGCGTTCGGCCATCGGCGTGGTCAAGACGGCGGCCGACGCGGAGGCCGCGTGGGATCGGGCTTTGGGCCGGGCGTTGGGAGAATGAGGGGAGATATGAAGAAGAGGATCACTGTGCTTGCCGCCGTCCTGGCCGTGGCCGGCGCGGGCTATTGGCTTTGGCCCCGAAAGGCCAAGGGGCGGGGCGCCGAGGGCCCCGCCACGATGGTGACGGTCAAGCGCCAAAGCATCGAAGACACCGTCGAGGCGACGGGCTCGGTCCTTCCGCTCAACCGAGTCGAGATCAAGCCCCCCATCGCGGGGCGTATCGAAAAACTCCTGTTCGAGGAGGGCGACCGGGTCAAATCCGGCGACATCGTCGCATGGATGAGCTCCAACGACCGCGCGGCGATCCTCGACGCGGCGCGCGCGAAAGGATCCGAGGAGCTGCAGCGCTGGCAGGACGCCTACAAGCCGACTCCGATCATTTCCTCGTTGACCGGGGCGGTCATCCTGCGCGACGCGGTCGTGGGCCAAACCGTCGCCGCCAGCCAGACGATTTACGCCGTCTCGGACACGCTGATCGTCGTCGCCCAGGTCGATGAGTCCGAGATCGGCAAGATCAAAACGGGCATGCCCGCGCGCGTGACCCTCGACTCGTATCCCGACCGCCCGACTCAAGGCACGGTGGTGGATATCCTGTATGAAGGCAAGAACGTCGCCAACGTCGTGACCTACGGCGTCAAGGTCAAGACCGAAACCGTTCCCGACTTTTTCCGTTCCCAGATGACGGCCAACGTGGCGTTTATCGTCGCGAACAAGGAAAGCGTTCTCGTGTTGCCGAGCTACGCGATCAAGGATCTTGGCGACGGAAAGAAAGAGGTCATGGTCGCCGGACCTGACGGGAAACCGGCGAGCAAACCGGTCAAGACTGGCGTGGAAAGCGGGGAGTTGGTGGAGATCACGGAGGGCCTGGCCGAGGGCGAGACGGTCAGGACTCTCCAAGCCCAGTATTCCCCCCAAGCCGCTCCCCCGACGAGCCCGCTCGCCATGAGCGGCGGACGCGGCGGCATGCGTGGCGGCGCCAGCGGAGCCGGGACCGCGCCGCGCGCGCGCAGGACGCCTTAGGAGACGCATGGCGGGCACGCTCATCGAGCTCGAGGGCATCGGCCGCTCGTATCGGATCGACGGCGCCGACTTGCCGGTGCTTCGCGACGTCAACTTGCGCATCCACGCCGGGGAATTCGTGGCGATCATGGGGCCCTCGGGCTCGGGCAAATCGACGTTGATGCAGATCTTGGGGCTTTTGGATCGTCCCTCGAGGGGAGTGTATCGCCTGAAAGGGCGCGACGTGTCTCGATTGAGCGACGATGCCGGGGCGGCGCTGCGCTCGCGCGAGATCGGCTTCGTCTTTCAGATGTTCAATCTCCTGGCGCGCACGAGCGCGCTCGAAAACACGGCGCTGCCGCTGGTGTATGCTCAAGAGAAGAGGGCCTCGCGTTTGGCTCGGGCGGAGGCCGTTTTGCGCGCCGTCGGCCTGGGCGATCGCCTGCACCACCGCCCCAACCAGCTCTCCGGCGGCCAGCAGCAGCGCGTGGCGGTGGCGCGAGCCTTGGTCAATGCCCCCTCCATTATCTTCGCCGATGAACCGACGGGCAACCTGGCCTCGGATCAAGCCGAGGAAGTTTTGGGCATGCTCCAGGCCCTCAACGCCACGGGAATTACCGTGGTCATGGTGACCCATGAACCCGATATCGCCGCCTGCGCCAAGCGCATCGTGCGCCTCAAAGACGGCGCGGTCATCGACGATCGTCCCAACCCGGAGCGGCGCGCGGCGCGGCCGGCCGCTTTGGCCTTGAGGCAAGCCCCCGGGGCGGCATCCGCATCCCCGTGGTCGCAATGGCTCGAGCATGCGCGCTCCGCGCTGAAGGCGATCGCGGCCAACAAGGTGCGCAGCGCCTTGTCGACTTTGGGGATTCTCATCGGGGTCACGGCCGTCGTGGCGATGATGGCCATCGGGCGCGGCGCGCAGGACGCGGTCGAACGCGGGCTGTCGAGCCTCGGCTCGAACCTGGTGATGATGTGGCCGTCGGCGCCCAATTCCGGAGGGGTGCGCAGCGGTTCAGGGGGATTTTCCCGCCTGTCTCTCGACGACGTGGAGGCGCTTCGCGGCGTCCATGCCGCCGTCAAAAACGTGGGAGGCGAGGTGTCGGGAAGCATTCAAGTCGTCTACGGCGACAAAAACGCGCCGACCGATGTGACCGGGGCCACTCCCGCCTTCACCACCATGCGGGGCGCGAAAGTCTATCATGGGCGCTTCTTCACCGAGCTGGAAAACGAGCAGTCGGCTCGCGTCGCCTTGCTGGGTCAAACGGTCGTCAACAAGCTCTTTGCCAATGGAGAGGATCCCGTCGGCAGGATGATCAAAATCGACCGCGTCAAGTTCCGCGTCATCGGCGTGCTGGCGCGCAAGGGCTCGGGGACGTTTCGCGACCAGGACGACACGGTGGTGATCCCGTTGAAAACGGCGATGAAGCGCGTCCTGGGCCGGCTCTATCTCAACATCATCACCATCGAGGCCTCCGATCCGAAGAAAATCCCCGAACTGATCGCGGCGGCTCGCCCGCTCATGCGCCGCCTCCACCGCCTGCCGGACTACAAGGACGACGATTTCATCATGCGCGACATGACCCAGATCCAAGACGCCGTCGCCGGAACCTCCAAGGCGGTCAGCCTCCTGATCCTGATCGTGGGAGCCATCGCGATGGTCGTTGGCGGCATCGGCATCATGAACATCATGCTGGTGTCGGTCTCCGAGCGCACCAGGGAGATCGGCCTGCGCAAGGCCATCGGCGCGCCGCGCCGCGCCGTCTTGTCGCAATTCCTGATCGAGGCGGTTGTCGTGTCCGTTTGCGGAGGGACGGCCGGCATTCTCTTGGGCTGGATCACGGCGATGGGCTTGGCGCGCTTCGCCGGCTGGGCGGCGACGGTCACGCCGCTGGCGGTCTTGGGAGCGTTCGTATTCTCCGCGGGCACCGGAGTGGTCTTTGGATTTTGGCCGGCGCGCAAAGCCTCGCTCCTCTCCCCGATCGAAGCGCTTCGATACGAGTGATGAACATCACGGCTCTCTACATCGGCCGGGTCGGCGACGTGATCGTGGCCACGCCTTTGCTGCGCGCGTTGCGCCGCCGCCATCCCAAGGCGCGCGTCCGCTTGATCGTGGGCTGGCGAAGCGTCGAGGTCCTTCCCTTGATACCCTTCGTCGACGAGTGGGTCGTGCTGGAGAAGCCCGCCCGCGTTCTGGAGAACCTGAAACTGGCCTGGCGCGTCGTGTCGCAGCCTTGCGACCTGCTCGTCGATTTGAACTCTTCTTATTCAAAGACGTCGACGCTGATCGCCCGGGGGGTGCGCGCGCCCCGCAAATTCGCCTTCGACAAGCGGCGCGGTCCGCGGGTGTTCACCCACATGGTCGCGCCGCCGGCGGAGACCGAGCACATGTACGACCGCTACGCGCGTTTGGCCAAGGCCCTGGAGGCTCCGTATGATCCGGAGCTCGAGTTGCGCATCCCCCCCCAAGACGCGCAGGAGGCGGCGCGCTTGCTCGAGCCGATCGTCTCCAAGAGAGATCGGTCGTTTAAAATCCTCGTTCACCCCGGCAACTTCGATCGTTTTTCCTTCCGTTGGCCCGAGGAAAAATTCATCGAGCTGACCGATCGCCTGCTTGAGGACCCCAAACTGAGTGTTTACTACATGTCCGGACCCGGAGAGCGGGAGAAAGTCGAGCAGCTTGTCTCGCGCCTCAAGAGGCCGGTGCCGATTCTGCCCTCCTCGCGCCTGGGAGTGGCCGGGGCCATGCTCCGGGCGATGAACCTTTTCGTCTGCAACATCACCGGCACGACCCACCTGGCGGTGGCCCTCGGCGTTCCCACCTTCGGTTTTTACGCGGGCTACACCCAGGCCGTGTGGCGTCCTCGGGGCGCGCGCCACGGAGGCGTCGTCTGTCCGCAGTGGGAGTCCTGCCGCGAGACGGAGGTCGCTTCGGCCCACGCGGCCCTGCTCGATCATATCCGGCGTCTTGGCTAGACCGGGAATCTTCAGTTTGAAATCATCAGCGGTGAGAACGCGCGGATTATTGTGTTCAACGCCGTTTGAGCCGCGAAGACGCGAAGCGATTCTTCGAAGCGACCGAAAATGGTTTTCCACAAGCTCGTTTCGAGACGCGTTTGCGGATACGTCCCAGCTCAGATCCTCGGACCGAAAGATCCCAGCGACAACCGCATCACCACCCCCTGACCGAAACAAGCAGGATTCCAGCGAGACGGTGCTTCGTTTTTCAGGGAGTC
>ERZ1292633.238-Hain-H41-02um-R1-238-length-72093-cov-8_pt1 | contig 72093 bp, 71 predicted proteins | sample MGYA00564406_ERZ1292633 | MGnify/ENA primary metagenome ERZ1292633 (study PRJEB36523, sample SAMEA6512639) | groundwater metagenome | collected 2019-01-08 | study: AquaDiva: Metagenomics assemblies of 32 groundwater samples
AAAGACAAAATATTTTTTTACCGAAGATGCACAAAATGTATTGACATATTACCCACCGTACTTCGCGCATTCGCCTTAACGCTATGTCTATTTCTTTTGCTGGAGTTTTCTGTGTGTGTTTCCTAAATGCATGAAGAAGATATATCTTATTGCCGTCCACGGTATACATGACGCGTACTTCCTGCCTACCTCTCACCCGCAATTCATGAAGTTTAGAAGTTAAATATTTCGAATGGGGCATGCCCAACAATGGCCCGTGTTTTTCAAGAAGATCAATAGTGTGGGCGACTTTGGCGATGGTCGGCGGTTCAAGGGATTTGATAAACTCTTCAACGAACTTTTCGCCTCTTCTGGATTCGAATACAATGACCATCCACGTCATATATCCATACTATCAAATTCCAAATCATCGAGTATCAGGCCGTTCACTAACTCACTCCGGATATGGGGAGTGTAAACAGCTGATTTACATAAACGTATGGCATATGTAAAGTAGCAAACTCATACGGCACAGTCAAACGTGCCAGTCGAGTTTGACTCGCCGGCTGATCCTGCCCAATCGTTGCCAACCGATCCGGAATCAGGAGGGTTTTATTGAGGATCGCGCACTAAAAGAACAGGTGCAAAGCTAAATCACCCGAAGGGTGGAGTTCATTGTACTAATAAATACGACACTGAAGATTATTTATCCATAAATTTATAGGATAAAGATGTGTGAAAAATGATAAAATATCAACTACTAAAAGTAAAACGCTAACAATTATATGAGAAACAAAAGAGCATGGCATCCAGACTTCATCAAATATATGAAGTTTATAGTGATTCATCCAAATTATTCAGATATGCCCAATAAGTTTAAAAGCAATGGAGCAATTTGGTGGGTTTCACCATCGGATGAAGTAAGAGCTAAGTGGTGGGATGCAAAGAAATTAGAATTACATTGTTCAAATAGGGCGGAAGTAGCTCGGAAAATCCATCCAAAAGAATTGCACGGATTAAAACCATGCCAGATATGCGGAAAGGAAATAAGCATATTTTATGTTTATCCAAACAAAATTACTCTAGCAAAACTTAATTTAATTACGGCAAAGGTTAACTTTAGTCCCTATGAAGAGGATATTGATAACATAATAAACACACTTGTTTTGAATTTAGGGGACGATGCATTTGAGCCACTGGCAAGAATTTTCCACATACCAGCAAATATCAGTACAAGCAAAGAAGATTACATATCCTATGTAAAGGGTAATTGCACAGGTCAACTATCCCCTGGAGTGATGAGTAATCCGCCTGACCGTCTAGACGGTTTCCATACCTATAACGCTTGTCATAGAAAAGAAGAGGATACTGGTAGACATTCAGGAAACCTAGCAAGGTATACACAGGACAGACGAGCTTATGAAAATTGGGCTGATGGCGATTGGAATTATACAAATCGTTTAATGGGTGAGTTCCATAAGTGTGAAGTTAAAGTTAAATGTCTTAATTGTGGCAACGTAAGAAGGATGACACCCGACCACATTGGTCCTATTTCCCTAGGCTTCACTCATAGGCCAATGTTTAACCCCCTTTGCGATGAATGTAACAGTGGAAAGAATAATCGAATGACGTTACAGGATGTAAAAACTTTAATTAAACATGAAAAACATGGGGAACAAGTTGTATCGTGGCATTCTAAATATATTTGGGACTTATTTAAGGATGAAGTTAAGACACAAGAAGATGCCTGGAAATTGAGCAAGATTATGCGGGCTAATTTACATTATATATTGATTATTTTGTCTAAAATAAGCGAAAGCGGTCATGATGAATTTTTACTAAGGTATTTACATCCAGAATATTCTTTTTATGACTATCGTTTTGTAAGTTTTGATCCAATAGACGGTCCGGGTGATGTGCTAAAAAAGCCTTTTGATAGTAAAAATAAGAAGAAAAACGCTGACCGTTACATCAGAATATCTTTTGAATCACTTACAGACTATATGGATAAGGAAAATCGAAACTCAAAAATATGGAATTCACCATCGATAGATAAAAAGATGATACAGCTTTTGGTCACCTTGAATAAAAAGGAATACAGTGGGGCTGATACAGAACTTAAATTATTGCTAAAACAACTTGCTATTGAAGCCTCAAGCACTCTTGTTTAACGCTCCGACAAATTCCTTAGGGGTTATTTCCCCGGTAAGTAATTTTTGGAAATTACTTTCTGGTTTAATTACTAAATCCAAAGTATCGGCACCTCCATTAACCAATATTGGCGGTAGATTACTTATAGCATCTTTAACTGTTAAATATTGGTCATCCTGTAATATTTCTTCTGGGTAACAACTGTCTGGGTCGCCTTCCAATAAACCAATCATTACCACTCTTTTTCGTTTTTGTGGAACTCCATACCTTACTGCATGTAATTTTTTACCTTGAAGTTTATAACCAAGTTCTTTAAAATTATCCTTTATACTTTCAAAACTTTTTCCATCGTTCATTGTAAGTATGCCTTCTACATTTTCTAACAAAATTACCTTTGGTTTAATAGTTTTAACTATTTCTACAAATTCCTTAAACAAAAAATTTCTGGGGTCATCAACGAGTCTTTTGCCTGCATGGGAAAAACCCTGACAGGGTGGACCACCAATTATTATGTCAATTTTCTTACCTTGGATCGCCTTAAATAATTCATCCTTAACCTCTTTTTTAGTAATATCACCTTCAATCAGGGTGGTGTCGGGATGATTTGCCCTAAAAGTTTGGCAGGCAAATTTGTAGTTATCGTTTGCAGCAATAATATTATAACCTGCCCATTCGAAGCCCTTGCTTAAGCCACCTGCGCCACAAAAAAGATCAATTACGTTTTTCGTATTAGTAACCTTTTTTATTTTTGTAGCAATTGAGTATGCCAATAAGGGTGGAACAGCATTTCCTATCTGTATACATAAACTGCCTTTTGTTCCAAAAAACCTGAAGTCGTCAGTAAAGGATTGTAGTCTTGCTGCTTCCCTTGCGCTTATAACTCTGTTTTGTACGGGGTGTATATATGTACCATTCCCGGGACGATTGAAATAAGTGGTAACTGTAAAACTAGGCTTACCCCACGAAAGCCTTCCATATAAAGTTGTGCGACCTCCACTTTTGCGTATTTGTTCCAATCTTTTAGAAGGTATATCGAGTGAAATATTTTTCCAATTACCTCCCTGTGGTACACACTTTACCATCCGAAGATCAAGTTCACTTAATGGGTATGTAATATGGTTATAAATCATAATGTATTAATTTCTTTTGATAAAATATCTGCAACTTCATTATTTTTATACTTGTCTAGTATATATAAAGCTTCGTCTTTATTTAACCCATATAAATCAAAAACAATACCATTCAATTTTGCTTTTATTTCACTGTTTTCAGGTTTTATAAGAAGTTCGTTAATAATTGCTTCAACTTGTTCTCTTTGTTTATTGTTGGGTATCGCTAGTGGTAGCTCATCAAGTTCATAGTTACCAATATGATTGTTTGAGTTTGTTAATTGAAAACGCCAATTTAACAAGAGAGAGTTCAGGATTCCTAATAAATAATTTAAACTAATATTATTCTCCTGGAAGAGAGTGTTATTGCTTAATGTAATGAAATTACATGAATTACCCAAAATAATGCCTTTTGGGATTTTTGCAAATTTTAGTCTTTTTTTCGAGTGTATATTTGATATTTGTTGACAAACCAACCTATCTGATAAAAGGTATTGTCCTTTTCCGTTTAATTTCTTTACAAATTTATTATCAACAAACGATTCACCTTTTTCGTATACAAATTCTTTAACTCCGTCACCTTTTAGTAATGAATAGTCGGTTTCTCCAGAAACAATAAATGTTTTATCTAAAGTTAAGTCAAGCTCGCCTCTAAGATTAGTAATCGAAGGGATTTCTTTTAATTTTTTGTGTTTATGGATTTTTGATAATATATCCCAACCTTTATTATCAGTGGGCACAACCTCTTGAAGTGAAGAAATTGATTTGATCCATGCCTTATTTATTACAACGGGTTCATTTTTTAAGTCGGCAAACTCAGATATATTGGTTTTCAGCTTAAGGCTTTGGGAATTTTGGCTTTTGTCTATGGCAAAAAAGCAGAAAGCCTGACTGATGTCTATGAAAAACTCATTCTTTTCCGGAATTGTATGGATAGTAGACAAGCGATAGTCATTAAGCATTCTATTTCTAAGCTCATAACTTTGTTTATCGCTTAATAAGGTTGAGGGTATTAATAGACCCACTTTACCATCTTTTTTAGTGTAATTTTCAACTATTTCTTCAACAAATAATTTATATAAATTTAATGTTCCATTATTGTATTTATATGTATGATTCTTTCTTATAAAGTTTAATAATTTTGTTATTTGTTTTTTATAATTATCAGTTTCGTCATTGTATTTATTTGAATTAGCCTTAAGTAGTTTGTAGGGTGGGTTTGTAAGAACAATGTCAAAACCATCTGTTCTATTAAAGATGTGTCGTGGGTCATTTTTAACGATAAAATCTTTATTAAGATCAAAAAGGAGGTCGCCTATGTAGAGGTTCTTTGGCGGTATTGTTACTTTGAAAGTATATTTTGCGTTAATATAATGAGGAATTATTTGACTAAGTAAAGAAATAGCTTCTGCATCTATATCAGCAAAATACATATTGTTGATAATTGTTTGTGCGTCTGCGTTTGTAGAATGTTTTTGATTGTCAAAAATATTATCTAAATATGCTAAAGCGAAAATTCCAATACCCGAACAGGGTTCTAAGAAGCTTTTATTTAATGGGTTTATTGTCTTGTCATAAAGACTCACCGTTTCGTCTGTAATTAACCTCGCAATATAATAATCGGTATAATAGATTCCGTTATGTTTTCTTTCATCTGTGCTTGAAAGTTTAACTTTCTCTTTTTTTTTCTGATGAGTAAGACCTATGAGTTCAACGATCGCAATGTAGTTTAAATCTTTATTACTTGTTGCAAAATCGGATAGTAAGGTACTAAATGTCAATTCATTATTAATAGTCTTGTTTTTTAGAATTTCTAGTAAATTACTTATGATTACATCGTCATTAATGCCGTGTGAGGTAAGAGAGTTATAAATTGAGTATATTTTTCTTGTATTACTTTGGGTAGGCATATATTTATTATATTTGAAATCCTTAACAATTATCCGTTTCTTATCAATCCTACAAATTTACCTCGTACTTCTAATTTTTGTGGTTCAATAACGAGATAATTCTTGTTTCTTGGTTCTAAGGTAATTTTCCCACCTCTTTTTCTAAAAACTTTTAAAGTTGCTCCATCTTCAGTAATAGCAACTATAACTTCTCCGTTATTGGCTGTCATTTGGTGTTTAATCAAAACGATATCTTTATCAAGTATTCCCATATCGATCATGCTGTCGCCTTTAATCTTAAGGGCATAATGCGGATACCTTGAGTCAATTTCAATATTTGAAGGAACTTGGATTTCTTCCGGGTTTTCAATTGGTTCGATAGGTTTTCCAGCAGCAATATAACCTAATAAGGGGATATTGTGCTGGTTGGTTATTGGGGAAATACCCCTTGCTTTGTTTGCATTTTTAGTCAGATATCCTTTCTCTTCAAGCTCATTTACATAATATTGTGCCGTACTTAAATTCTTACCTAAATAGTTGGCTATTTCATGAAGAGAGGGGGAAAACCCCTTTTCTCTCAAAAAAGAGTTAATAAAATCTAAGGTGTTTTTTTGTTTTCCAGTTAATGGTTGTATATCTTGCATATATTATAAATATATGATAAATTTACAGTAAAGTCAAGAGTGAATTTTAAGGGGGTGAAATTAAATATGGCAAAACAAAATCAACATGTAGTACCGCATCAAGGTGATTGGGCAGTCAGAGGAGAAGGAAACTCAAGAGTTACTTCAATTCACCCGACACAATCTTCGGCTTATGAAGTAGCAAGGAAAATTGCAATTAACAATAGGTCTGAGGTTGTTACTCACCGTCCTGATGGAACAATTAGGGATAAGGATAGTTTTGGGAACGATCCGTGTCCACCAAAAGACAAGAAGAATTAATTCCAATATGGAAAATTTAATTAATAAAAAGGTAAAAATCGGAAGAAATGATCTCTATCCTTGTGGAAGCGGAAGGAAATATAAAAAGTGTTGTATGGTAAAAGAACCTACAGAGCAGTTGTTACCTGTAAAAGAGGTAAAAACAGTTATTAGCAATACGTATGGGAATCTTTTTGATTTCAACAAAGAGTTAAAAAGTGTCGTAGATGGTATTTTTAAGAAAAAATGTAAGGCTGATGAATCCAAAACAGCATTTGCATCGTTTACCATAGGGAAAGCTTACAAAACACATGAAGCAATAATGATTTTATGTTCTGAAGGTTATGGTGAAGATGCCGCAATATTAGTCAGATCACTTTTTGAACTATTAATAACTTTACTTTATATCTTAAAAGACTCTACAGACGAACGAGCCAACAGATATTATTCCTACGACTGGATTCTTCGCAAAAAAATGTTCGACTACGCAAAAACTAAGCCAGAAATTGCAAAGGAAATGCAAGATAGAGCAACTAACCCTAAGATAGGCGATACAAACATTGAGGAAGTAATGAAACAGGCTAAAGTTGTGCAGGAAAAATATAAATATAACAATAAAGGTTGGTCGGATAAGTCAATTTACGATATGGCATCAGAGGTAGGGCGTATGGACCATTACAAGACTATTTATGCTCTTCAGTCCCAAATTGCTCATACTGCAGTTAGAGTTATAAATGATTACGTTAAAGATAGCGGTTCAGGCTTAAATATAATGGTTGGTCCTGGTTTAAACTGGATTGAAAACGACCTAGTTGCGTTATTTGACTTCTATTATTCAATTGTTGGCGAGTGCGACAAACTATTTGAATTTGGTTATGCTAAGAAACTTGACGATATAGCTAAACGCTATCTTGCCCATGTGGGGGAAATCAATAATAAAACTTAATTTGAAACAACCACCAAAAGGATCATCTTTTGAAACTATAGAAATGACTAAAGTAGACTTTTTTCAGGCATCACTTAATAAGCTACATGATGACGTAGGAACAATTCTCAGGTTACTTGATGAACACAATAAGCAATCTGCTCGTAAGGTAGGTTTTTGGGCAAGTATGAGGTTAATTATGCCAATTATTGAGGCGGTGGCAAATGTTACCGGAGAAAAACCCCAAGAGTTTCTTAAAAATCACTTAGAAGTTACTGCTCCTTACTTAACCTGGGATTTATTTAGACATTCACTTATCCACGGGGACTATATGCAACACGCAAAATACCAATCAAAAGAGATTGGTTGGGGTATCGCATTTATTGGAGTAGGCCATGTTATTACCAGTGGACACATAGGCATTGACGCTATACACCTTTACAACAAACTCAATGAATATATAACCGCTGAAGTGGCAAAAAATGACCAAGCAGTCGTCAAAATTGAAGTAGGAGTTTTATATAAAAATCCAAAGCAGGAAGTTGTTGACGAGTTTAATAAACTATGCGGTAAGGGTTTATAATTGTTGGGATTGCTGAAGTGTAGTTTCTGGGTCAACACATAATTCAGCTCAGTCTACCGTACGAAACGTATCCCAGTTACTGAGCCTGTTGGCACTTAATATACTAAAATCGTGCTTGCAACCGTACATGCAACCTATGCAGGCAACCTGCCGGGTAGTTTAGATTTAAACCTCTCTCTTTATTAAATATCTGTTTTTTAACATGCTCAAATTATACTCCCCTCACGCTCCCTTCGATAGACTTCCCTCGAAAAGACTCGGGACAGGCAGGGTAAACAGACTCAGTGTGAACACTTCAGCAAGTTTATGGTGAGCCAAGCCGAACCAATCAGGGTAAATGATCGGGATTTATTTCAATCTTTTTTTCTCTTCCGGCTCATGGAGAAAGTTTTGTTTGGAGACGACTGAACGGCCGAGGCGTTTCTCAAGCTTTTTTCTTGCTCCTCCGGCTATATCGCCTCCGGCCTTGGCATCTGCTTTTAACTTGGGCACACCTTGGGAATCCTCATTCCGGTGAATTTCCGTCGTAGCGCGTTCGCCTAACATGTTAAAAATCAATTCAAAATCATCCATGTGGTCACGTAAATTCTCGCGTCGCAGACCCTTTAGTTTTTTATATTCACTCGGCGTGACCCCAAACGTGGCTTTAGAAATTTCTGCGGTCAGTATTTCATAATCTCTGTCTTCTCTTGCTCCACGCTTCTGCCACTGGTCGGTCAACTCTTCCCGAATCGCAATCCCACGCATCCGTTTCTCTATCCAATCATCTGAATACCCTTTTAGCTTGTAGAGCATTCGAGTTCTCTTGGTGCCTAACTCCGGGTTTTCTATCTCCTGCACCCGCTCGTACCCCACGCGGGCTAGCCACCGTTTAAAAGGCTCAGCTTTTGGGGATGGTATGGATTGGATGAGTCGAAAAATACCTTCCGTATGCCAACAATAGGCTTTTTGTACTCCTCCCGGGGTTTCAATATCCAACATAAGGGGTGGTACAAATTGTACCCCTCCTTTGTCAGTCAATTTTGCTAGCTCCCCATCTCTCTCCTTGAGCCGTTTGAAGTATTGCGCTGGATCACGAGAATTAGCTAACGCTTCGATGACATCATTCACCGAAAACCACCATTCATTGTTATAAATAGTTTTCCTGATCTTTTTGCCTTTAAACAGAGCGATTTTTGTTGCATCCATAAACAAATAAATACCTAATGAGTCAAAGTATACTCCACCTTCTGTAGGGACACGCCTCATGCTCAAAATATGATTTATATTCGTTACTGTATCCTTCCTGTGGCGGCTAAGAAAAGAACGATGGGGATACTCATCGTATACACCAATCCACCTATACCAAACATGACGAGTAAAATTACCAGAATTGAATTTTTATACACAACGCTCATTGTTATGGGAAACTTCACCAACGTGGCGTACGTCCGACGACAGAGGGTAACAATAGAAACATTGAAAATTCTTTTCGATACCTTGTCAGCAGTGAGATAGGCTCCGTACAGCGCAGAACACACGTCATATACAAACTCTTTCCAAAAATATTTCCTCACCCGGATGGTAATACGTACTGCGCTATCCATATACTTACTCAAAGTATACTCTCCTCACGCCAGGGAAGGGCATGGTACATCCCCCACGCGGCAAATAGCTATGAAATTTATTTCAATTTTTTGATGGAGGGATTACCTAGTAGAGATTGCATTTGGGAAATGGCGGTTTGGTTTAGTTGAACTAATCTAACGGATTGGGAAATTTCTTGCCTGATGAGCTGGGCATTGAGACCCTCGAGGTTGGCCAGTACTACAAGTTGGGTGACGTCGGCATAGTCGCGGATATTACCATCTTTGCCCGGATTTTCATCCCGCCACAATTTGGCTGTTTTGCCAAACAACGCCATGTTGAGTACATCAGCCTCACTGGCATAAACAATACTTGTTGTTTGTTGCGAAACAGAGGGAGGAACCAGGTGTTCTTTGATCGCATCGGTGTGGATTTTATAGTTAATCTTAGTCAGAGTCCTTTTCACATCCCAACCAAGCCGCAATTTTTCACTCTCTTCATTTTTTAGTCTCTGAAACTCTTTGATGAGATAAATTTTAAATTCAGGGCTTATCCACATCCCAAATTCAAAGGCAATATCTTTATGGGCATATGTTCCACCATATCGTCCGGCGGTTGCCTTGAGACCAACAGCATTCGTCTTTTTGACCCATTCTTTTACACTTATCTTGTAGTTATTCAAGCCTGCCTGACTTTTAATTGTGGCAAATTCGCCATAATTAAAATTTGGATTATGTAACTTTTCCCATATACCCAAAAATTCAACGGTATTTCTATTTCTGAGCCAATCGGAAATAAAAAAATCACCATCTTTTGCTTTCAACATGTCGGTAAGCGAAATAAAATCATCACCCCCAACATTTAAAATAATGCCGATTTGACTGCCCTGAACTATAATTTGTTTACTTTTCGTCATATTGCAATAATTAGCTCAAATTATACTCCCCCTACCTACTAAACACGATCTAACATCATTATGACTCTATGACCACTCCCTCCAGGACGTCCATATCGATGAAGGGGTACAGGAGCCTCAGATTTTTGGTATTGGAACGGTAAAAAAGATCCGCAACGACCCCGATAAACGGGAGGAGCCCCAGGAGATAATCCAAAAAGATATGCCAACCCATCGTCCAATAAATCCGCGACGGGACCTTCAATTGATACGCAATCCAGAAGAGATAGCAGGAGATACCTGCGCCAATCATGCTTCCGAACCCCGGCAAGATGTCCAGGATCGGATCTATCCCAAACCGGATACCAAAAAAGTTAAATTTGGTATCCATGAGAGTCACCAGACGCTGAGCGAACTCAATATGTGATTTCATTGAGGACTATACCCCTTCCCAATCTTCCACACGCCTTTTTCACGAAACGCAGGGATCGTCTGTCGACGGGCAGCGTTAAATATGGCCGGAGCACCAAGATTATGCTCTTTGACATATGTGGCCAGAGTAACTATTTCACCACCTTGTAAATAGGTAATACGTTTATGCAACGACTCACATATTGCCCGCGTAAGAACACGTTCCGTTGTGCTGGTCTTTTTGTCATCACGATATTGCGTAAATCCCCGATAATATTCCTGCTTTTCTTTATCACGGATGATAATATTCGGAAAACCTATTCGTTGGAGTTGAAGATTGATCAGCGCTCTTCCTATGCGGCCATTACCGTCATTAAATGGATGAATCGTTTCAAACTCCAGATGAAAACGTGCGATAGCATCAAGAGGATATAGCGTCAGATTACCCGTATATTCCTCAAGTAACCGATCCATCAACCGATCGATATGTTCCGGCGCAGGTGCGACAAAAGCTCCCACACGTACATATTCATTTGCGCTGCGAAACCGTCCGGCTATTTCATCATTTATTCCTACGAGGAGCATACCGTGAAGCGTACAAATAAATTCTTTGGATAACTCACGATCTTTTGATAACGCTCGTATAAAAGCCACAACACGGGCTAAATTTTTAGCCTCATACACTTCACGAACGCTCACCTGCCGGGATACTTCCATTTCCAGTAATATTTTTTCCGTTTCCGGAAGGCTGAGGGTCGAGTTTTCAATCGCGTTGGAGTTGTAGACACTTTCTGCGATTTCCGCCTCATCGATGAGGGTAAGGAGTGCGTCTTTGCCTATCCGCAACCGGTCAAATTGAGTCTTGATTATTCGTATTTTATCGGTGATCAATCGCGATGTAGCCATACTTCATATAATAGCATATTCACGGTGTTTTGTCAATTTACCGTGAATATGGATAAGAAATCGGCTCTATTCACGGTATTTTGATGGTATACACCACGCCGCGGGTGGAACCCATTTTTTGTATAAATCCCGCCTTAGCAAGCTGCTTGAGGTCATAATGAAGCGTACTTGGTGGCACGAGCCGGAATTGCCGTGATAAAAACGCGAATGATACCATCTTATTTTCCCGTATCGTCGCCACGATCTCCTGACGCCGGGGAAACGGCGACGAGTGAGGCTGTATGGTTATTATGCGCTGCATGGTCGCTAGTGAATCCATGAGAACATATTAGAAGATATTAGAAGATGTTGCAAGATGTTGCAAGATGTTGCAAGATATCACATGATTATGGCAAACGGCGACAGGAATACGGTACACTAATAATAATGAAAATTAAATTTCTCGGAGCGGCAGGGATGGTGACGGGATCTTCCTATATTCTCACATCCGGATCCGGACAATCCATCCTAATCGATCTTGGATTATTTTTAGGCACTCCGGATATCAACAAGCTCAATGAACAACCGTACGCCTATGACTGCAGCCAATTAGCCGGTGCCGTCTTGACGCACGCCCATCTGGATCACTGTGGCAGGCTGCCGATACTCTTGCCCCAGGGCTACAAAGGAAATATCTGGATGACGAGGGCAACGGGCGACCTGACGGAAATATCGTTACTGGACAGCGCAAAAATTGCAAAGGAGGGAGACCGCCGCCCCCTGTTTGATAAAGCGCTCGCCGAGCAAACCATCAAACGGTTTATGACCGTCGACTACCGTACTCCTGTTTCCATCGGCAACTTCACCGTTACGCTGCGTGACGCGGGCCATATCCTGGGATCAGCAATCTTGGAAATAGTGGATACCAAGCCAGACTCCGGGGTCAAAAAGGTCGTCTTCAGCGGTGATTTGGGCAATACGCCGGAGGACTTACTCGAAGAGACAGAGTACCTTGATAGTGCCGATTGCGTCGTCATGGAGTCCACCTACGGCGACCGGCTCCATCCTATCTCTTCTGCCGAAGTTGCCCTTGAGTCAGAAATACACAGTATCGAAGCCTCCGGCGGGACGCTTCTTATCCCGGCATTTGCACTGGACCGGACCCAGGAACTTTTGCACATGATCATGCACATGAAACAATCGGGGAAAATGGGAGCCGGCACACCGGTTTTTTTGGACAGTCCGATGGCCGAAAAAGCGACGCTCGTCTATGGGAAGTATCCGCAAATTTTTAATACCCATATCCGGGATGATTTCAAAACCGGAAATCCCTTCGGGTTTGCCGGACTTACCGTCGTTGCCACCAACCAACAAAGCGACGCGCTCTTTACGCTTACCGGACCCAAAGTCATCATCGCCGGAAGCGGCATGATGACCGGAGGAAGAATTCTCAACCTTGCGACCCATTTTCTGCCGATTGCTTCTACCCGGTTATTTATCGTGGGATATCAGGGCGAGGAGACGCTGGGACACAACATACTTGCCGGAAATAAACAGGTGTCCATCAACGGCATCACCGTCCCCGTCCGGGCGACGGTCAACGATACACAAGGGATGAGTTCTCATGCCGACCAGAAACAGCTCATCGCATGGCTGGGGCACATCAAGCAGGTACAAAAAGTCATCCTCACCCACGGCGAAGACGGACCGCGCAACGCATTGGCTCAAAAAATATCAGAAGATTTGGGGTTTACTAATGTCTCCCTCCCGGTCCTCCATCAGGAAATACAACTATAACGTCACCAGCGCATCGTGCTATACTATAAGCTACATGAATGACATTGTGACGGTAGAAGAGGCCGCTATGTTTCTCCATAAACATCCGGGAACCATACGGCGGTGGATAGAAAGCAATAAACTCAAAGCCCGGCATCTTTCCGCCGGCGGACACGGGATCTATGCGATACTCCGGATGGATCTTCTGGAATGTATGATCGCCGGGGATATAAAGGAAAAAGAAAAAATCAAACACGCGCCTACCCCTAAAGCCCTACCCGATCCACAAACCCAACTTCCGCTTTAAGGCGTATCCCCTGTCCCCTCCGGAAGGCTAAACACACGGATTTCAGGAAGTGCCGGACCCATGATGCCCTGGAGTTCGCCGTACATTTTTGCCATATTATCGATAGCCCGATGGATCTGCATCTCACGCTTTTTCCACAGCCGCTCCATACTCCGGCGTTCCGTGGATAAATCTTCCTCCATCCCCTTGATGGTTTCCGCATATGCTTCAAACCGGTGCCGGAAGGTGTCGCTACTGAGATATTGATAAAGAAATTCAAGCTTCTCATCTTTGTTGGCAGCTACCGACCGGGCTTGAGCGACTTGCATGACCGCGCGTCGCAGAAGCTCTGCCAACGGTAATACAAATGGATATGTGGTCACGACGACCCCCTCCCGCATGGCAAATGTCCCGATGTCATCCGGTACGCTTTCGCTAATGAGAACGACAATCGTCGCCCCGGCATTCCTGCCGTCTTCACGAAGTTTGGGAAGCCAACTCGGCGTCCACTTGGCGCGTTTGGTCTCCCAGAGAATGATGCCCGCCGCCTTCCCCGCCTGATTTTTGACGGTTTGGATGATGTCTGCCCCTTGCGTGCCTTTGCCAACCGGAGCCACATCATCGTAGATAAATGCGGATTTCAGTTTCTCTTCGATATTCAGTTCGAGGACTTCCCCCTGCAATTGTTGAGACTTCTGCGCGAGTTTATTTTTGGCATCGTCCAGGGATTTTTTGGTATCGTCCAATTGCTTTTTGAGCTCCAAGACCTCCATCTGGGATTTCTCACCGAGCGTTTTGGTGAGTTCCTCGTGATTTTTATCAATGGCTTCATTCAGGCGCTTCTCATATTCGAGGCCGCGCTTCTCGTCCTGATCTTTGAGGTCCCGGATGGATTTATTGAGATCCAGAAGTTGAATCGTGAGCGCTTTATTTTGTTCCCGCAGTTCACCAACCTGGTTCTCGCGGTCCTTCATCTGGATGGAAACATCCGCCACTGCCTTCTCCCGCGCCGTCTTCTCAACTTCCTCACGCACACGGTCAAGTTCTGCTTTATGGGAAGCGGCGACCGTATCCTTCACCTGCTCCTCCACTTCATGAAGAAGCGCCTTCGTGATCTCTATTTCGGCACCGCAATGGATACATTTGATGGTAGCTCCCATAGTAGAGGCATTGTAAACGATTGACACGCGCCGCTCAACCTGCCTATGATAGAAAGAAGCATGAAATATGTAAAAATACTATTCCTCTTGGTCGCCGTCCTTATCCTCTTCTCCTTCAAATCTCCCTTGGTCGCCGCGCAGGAAAAACTCATCACACCGGATACATTCATGCCGCCGATTCCTCAAGATTCACCCAACCTCGGACAGGACCATGCATATTCAGTGTTGCTGCGCGGCAACGGCGATGCGGTCGTCACCATGCGCGCGGCCTTTACCAATGAGGAGCCGACTCCCACAAACATCTTTTCCCTCCGTATCCCAAGGGTAGAACCCAAACGGGTGAGCGCATTTCAGATCTCCCGCGAGCCGCAGTGCCTGCGTTTCAAACCCTACAATCCAAGCGACTTGAGTGGACAACCGAATCAGTGCCAGGAATATCAGGATGCCAATTACTTCCAGTGGTATGGCCAGGCGAAGTACCAAAAAGCGACCACACAATTTACGGGTGACACGCTCACGATCACCCTCCCTAAGCCGGTACTTCCTGCGAAATCCGGAAGCGTGTTGGTGGTCTTGATGGCCAGCGGATACGCCAAAAAAGATCCTTTCGGCGCATATAGCTATGCGTTCGAAACATTTCAGGTAGAAAAATCCAGTATCACGAAATCCACAATCGGCATAAGCGTCGACAGCGATCTCGTTCTTGACGGCGCCAAAGGCACGGTGAATTACCGGTTTAGCGAAACAGAAGCCCTTTCCCTCGCCGCAGGAGCGGAAAAAGAAGCAATGGTCAGTCCGCAACTTGATCAACTGTACAGTCAAACAGGCTATGGCACGATCACAAAAACCGCTTCCTACCTGGAGCCCCTGGAATCCTATACGGTCAAAGGACGCTATGCGGATTCCCTCATCCGGCTGTATGGTAAAGGAATTCTCATAGGATTGGGCATCTTCGCGGCCGTTTTAGTCCTCCTCTTTTTCTTGGGCAGATCTGCCCTGCGCGCCCTTACTAACCCACGAATCAATGGAGCGACGCCTTCATCCGTGGACGTGATGCTCATGATTGGCGGGAGCTTCCTGTCTGCAGGACTCATCGCCGTCTATACGGCTGGATTATTTTTCCTGCGCACTACCATCCAGCAAGTTGTCTCGTATGAACTCGTGGGTGTCGTCCTTATTTTAGCGACGATCATCTCGATTGGTCTGTACGGATTGCTTCTAATTGCCCCCGCTATCCTCGTGGGCCTCCGGCGCGGACTCGCGTGGGGTATGGGGACATTTGGATTGACTATTCTCTTTCTCATCATTAACACGTTTATCATGATCCTCACGCTCACACTTCTTTACGGCAACGCAGGCGGACCGATGTATCCTATGATGCGCAGCTCCGGTTCAGCCGTGAATAACCGTATCGATAGCATCCAGGAAACCCCACCATCCGGAGAATCTTCCCTCCCACTCAAGTCCCCGAAATAAGATAGTATTACTTCGTATGTGGCGTATCCTTATTGGCATAGTGGTGGTCGGAATCCTCTCCTTGATGTTTCTACAGCCGAAACCCATGCCGGTTGCACCCCAACATCCGTCACCCTCCCCGACGATTACTCGTAAGCCTACGCCGCCGGCGCAATCCGTCGACGTTTCGATTGACACCATCACGTATCGCGTCGCCTGGGCACTGGTCCGTGACCTCTCTTCGTTGACCCTCATCCCCAACTTCACCCAAAAACGCACTGCCCGCTCCCTCATAGATAGCGACGAATGCACATACGTCGTGAGCGGTGGTTTTTATACGAAGGATGATCAACCGACCGGACTCTTCTCGGCTCAAGGAAAAACCATCCGGACTTCCATCCCGAATAATTTGCTCAACGGATTTTTTTCTATGGATCAGAATGATACCGCATCGATTTTGTCGTCGCCGCCTGGAGAATCCGTCCGGCTCGCCCTCCAAACCGGCCCCATCCTATTCCAAAACGGGATGCCGGTCAAACTGGCTATCCGAGACGATGAATTTGCCCGGCGTGTGGGACTGGGAGTTATGAAAAATGGATCGGTAGTATTCTTTATCATCTACGACCCAGAGAACACCTGGAGTGGACCGAAGCTTGCTGATATGCCAAATATTTTATCAAAAATTTTACCTCATCTTACTATTACCGATGCCGTCAATCTCGATGGTGGCTCTGCGTCGGCGTTTATCCGGGATGAGTTTTCTCTTCAGGAACTCACGTCAGTCGGAAGCTTCTTTTGCATCCGGTAACTTATTGAAGATATTTTTCACTATTCCTATTGTGTTCTTCCAGGGTCCGCGCGTAATGCACACCGCCTTTTGGATCGTGAAGATAATACCAATAATCACTCTCTTTAGGGCTTATCACGGCCCGGATAGAAGCAAGACCTGGATTGGCAATCGGCCCCGGTGGAAGTCCCGTATGAAGATACGTGTTATACGGGGATTTCACTTTTTTGTCTTCATCGGTAAGTGACTTTTTCCACCACGTCTTTTCCCGTACCTGATAGCCCAGAGCATACTGCAGTGTCGCATCAGCCTGGATAGGCCAGTCTGCTTGTATGCGGTTGAAAAGAATACCGGCGATTACCGGACGGTCTTCCTCACTTCTCCCCTCCCGCTCAACGATAGAAGCCAGGGTCATGACTTCATCAAAAGATAAACCGGTCTTTTTGGCATCAGAGCGCATCTTCTCGTCTACCTTTGCCTCAAACGTCGAGAGAAAAAGCCCTGCGACAGCGCCCACCGTGGCATCTTTGGGCATGAGATACGTATCCGGAAACATGTAACCTTCACGCGCTACTTTGACAAATTCACTCTCGGGAATATCTAATTCTTTATTGAGTTTCGCCGCCACCTCTTCTACTCGCCAACCTTCCAGTATCGTCACCCACACGTCCAACGTCCCGTGTGTGAGCTCACGAGCAAGTTCTCCTGCGTCCATAGTAGGATTCAAACGATAATCCCCGGCTTGGAGATCCCGCTCAATACCCATGACTTTTACGAGGAGATAAAATCCGGTGGAACTTCGGATAAGTCCCGCAGCCGCAAGTCTGGCAGCAATACTTTTTACCCCTTCGCCGCGTTGGACAACAAAAATTTTAGGGCTGGTATCCGTAGAATCCACGGGACCTATCGCATCGCGCCACCATGCCCACGAAAAAAGCGCAAGAGCCCCTGCTACAGCAAAAAAAAGAAAAAACCGATAAGGATAAGAATTATTTGACTTCATCAAGTGTCGCACGACGAAAGGTATCAGCCTCACTATCGTACATATATACGCGACCGCAATGGCACGTTACCCGCGTAAAGCCTTTCCCTGTTTTCTTTTCCAGCAGCCGGCCGCATCCGACGCACTTTCCTTGCGACAGCAACCAGGCCTGGACCGGTGAGATAATGTTTTTAAACATACAATGAACTCTAAACTTTAAAATGTAAACTTTAAAATTTTAAAAAGTTTGAAGTTTAAAGTTTGAATTTTCAAGTAATCATTCTATCGTATATATGGGTACGTTCTTGATCGTTTCGACGGCTTCAGCAAGTCTCCATTTGTCCGATGAATAGAACGTATATAGTATATCACCCTTGTCCACCGTTTCCTCGAGCTTACGATCAAGGTACATCCCCGCGCGTTTATCCGTCGGGGATCCCAATATACGGCACACCACGGTGATCTCCTGGTTGTTGATACGACTCACCCTACCGGACCTCACGCTTTTGACTTCATGGCGGTATTTTCCCAACGCCATGTGGGTACCATCGACATCCGGGTCACCCCCTTGGACTTTGATGATCTCCCGCATTTTTTTCATAGCCTGACCGGAAACCAGGATCTCGCGCGCGACTTTTTCTCCATCCATACTTTCTTTACCTTTTGTATCGGCGAAACAAAGGGAGAGAAGCTTGCCTGCCAGCCGCAATGCCTTCGCTTCGAGAGCCAGCGGCCGCTCCGGATCTTGGGCAAGAACGGCAAACACATCGCGCACCTCCAAAACCGGTCCGATGCCGCGACCGGCATTTTCCAGCGCCTCATTGATGTCGGTGACCACCTTTATATCGAACTTACCGGCGAGGAATACAAATTTACGGGCGATCACCTCGGCATCTTTGAAATGCTGGATTTTCATGGTCGGTCCGACGGGAATATCAAACACCACGTGCGTCGCGCCCGATGCCACTTTTTTGGCCATAATGGAAACGATGATTTTATCAAAGGATTCAAACGCCAGAGGCGCTTCCACTTGAATGATCACGTCATCGGCGGGAGCCAGCCCCAAGTGACCGCCCCACACAATACACCCTCCTGCTTTGGCGACAAGTGCTTCAATCTGTTTTGGACTGAATGTGACAGGAGCCACGACCTCCATGGTGTCGGCAGTTCCCGCCGGCGATGTGATCGCACGGGAAGAAGTTTTCGGAATCTGAAAACCGGCTGCGGCGATGATGGGCACGAGAATCATGGTCGTCCGCGTACCGGCGACTCCGCCGGTTGAATGTTTATCCGCCACTATTCCGTTAAAATGAAGTTTCGGACCGGTATCCACCATGGCTTTCGCCAAAAAATAGAGTTCTTCATCATTAAATCCCTCTTTAAATCCTGCGGCGGCAAAATATGTGGTGAGCACCGGCCCCAGACGCTCGTTGGCAATCTCATCCATGATAGAAAAAATTTCGTGGTAGGAAAGCGCCTTCCCGGTGAGCTTCTTTTTAATGGCTTCGATGGCAAATTGTTTTGAGCCTGTACTCATATTTTCTCTAGTCGCGCCCGCACGTTGAGTCTCTTCCAGTATGTCCCCGGCGGCACACACGTGATAAGCGTCACATAGCTATCATCAAAGCGCTGGGCGAGAGGAGCCAAATCATTGGCCTCTGTGACAATCATCTCATACACCACGAAACGGTATTCTACTCCATCCAGACGTACAAAAATTTCATCTCCCGTTTTGAGCGTCGGAAGAGTCGAAAATATACTTTTATAATTGGCAGGATTATAAAATTGTGGCAGCACGGAGTGACCAAAAATGACGGCCGTACCATACTCCCCCGGCAGCCCCGTACCTCCGTAGTGAACGAGGCTTTTGTTGAGATCGTCACCAGCAATCGTCACGAATGCGTCCTTTATCCGCAATTTGGGAATGGAAAGCGTATAGGCGGTGACGGCAGAAACGATCTTTTTTTGAGGAGTTCCGGGAAACCAGACATTGGGATTGGTGTAGTCCGGTCCTTTCGTCACAATTTCTTCTATCGATGCGGCACTGGCCATCGGCGAAAGCACACTCATGACCCGCGTGGCCGCAAATCCATCCTGCACCGGAGAGACAATCCCAGCAAACTGCGGGGCCGTAAAGAGCATAAATGACACGATCGGCCAAAACGCCCAGGAAAGAACCGCTAATCCCCCGAGGATGAACACATACGAGAGAACCTTCCGCCGCTCGGGCACTAAGGTCGCGCCCGTATATTCCACGGACACAGGATGTACTGCTGGCGGTGCTTTAACAAATTGATATGCCATGGGGCTTATTTTATTATTCCAGTACTGCAACAGAAATGGTGATATTCCCCGCATTTGCTGGCAAATTCTGGCCCCAAAGTGACCCGGTCACCTTCCCGATTTCTACCCCGCCCACACCACTGATGACTTTGAGTTCCTCCGATACTGCCGTCACCGATTTACCAGCTAACTTCTGTTTGATGGCGGGGACATCAAACTCCGGAAGTGCCTGTCCTTGATACCCAACGGCCAAACTAATGCTTCCGTCTTTTTGGAGCTTCACGTTTGTGGCATTCATACGCTCTCCGGATTTGCGCAGCGTATAACCGGTTGGCACATTGGCAGCCACCAAATCAGCGAACAGTGAGGCGATATCTTCGTCTTTGTAAGAAACACCAGAAATGGCTACGGTGATACTTCCATGCAGATCGCGGATTTCCTGATCCAGTTCGGCGTCAAACTTTTTTTGTGTCACGGTAGTCTTGATCGTTTCATCAATCAGCCGCTCGCCTCCCACCACGCTGCTTGCCAATTCCGCTTTCGCTTTTATGATGAGTTCTTTCGTAAGACCGGTGATGAGTGTGTCGTAATCAGCACGGGATACGACCGTCACGACTTTACTCGTCCCGCCGGAGATGGCCGCATCATTGCGGGCAACCATCACGCTTGAGGAGGTATCCTTCACGCTAAACTCCGTATCTCTCGGGAGATTACTTTGCGGCCCGAGCTTGACTGCGGTGACCGCAGCGTTGGCCTTCCCATAGGTTACGGATCCACTTGCCAAACTTTCACTTGCCGAAGCGATAGAAATGTCGGTATCGAGTGTAAAAGAGAGATTACCCGCTACCAAGACCGCGCCTTTTTTAAGCTGTTTACCGGATAACGATTTGTTGTACACCGTCACCGTGCCTCGGGCCGGATCACCCATATCCTTCTGTCCGGTCACGGCAATCGTTTTTTCTCCGCTCACGGTCTTCTCCTGTTTTTGCCCGGGAACGATTTTACTGGAGGCATCCACGAGGGTCGCCGTGGGACTCACGGTCACCGATGATGTTTCGATGATGATCTTGGGCACTTGCAAAATAGTGATACTTGTCTTTGGCAATACCCAATACGTCAGCCACCCGCCAACACCCACAAGAAGGACAACAATGAACAGGACAAAAAATCCAGTCTTCGGAATTGCGATGGAACGCTCCCGCGGCGCGTGTACACGGGAAACAAAACGGGATATTGTTTCTCGCAACTCCTCCCCTTTCCCCTTTTTCTCTCCTTCTATAATCTCGACGGTCTCCTGAATTACTTTTTTCTCGGCTTCCGGCGGATGTTCTAATATATCGACATTCTCCCGGAATCCAAGAACTTCAGGAGCTACCTCGACGAGGTTATCATCCGCCTCATTGCTCTCGTTTTCTAACGCACCGGAATCAATGACATCATCCTCTATGACTTCCGGCTCCTGGGTCGCATCCGCTTCCTCCGTATGTTCGTCTTCGGATTCAACTTCGCCAACCGGTATGGATTCTTCAATTTTTTCTCCCTGTTCTGCCTCTTTTTTTACTGGCGTTCCTGGTCTTGCTGGTGTTGATGGGCTTACTCGCGTCGCTGGTGTTGCTTGCGTTACCGCTTCCTTCCCTACCTGCGTCGCCAATTCGCTCGCCCCGGCTAAAGAAACCGCTCCGGCAAGAGACAAAAGGGGCAGTATTTCAATCTTGGGATAATGAAGAAAATTCGCCCGCGTGGGCCACGGGTGCTTCAGAAGATCACGCTTATACCCCTCGAGGGTCTCCTGGACGGAGCCATATAAAAGCACTCGGGAGGGCAGCACTTCAAGCTCCTTAAATCCTTTCAGTGCCCGCTCAAGCTCCGCGACGAGATCGTCATTTGCGATATGCACTCTCCCCACGATCACCCCTACTTTATAGAGAATAACCGTGGTTTTATCCGGACCGGCCTCCAAAAGTATGGCACTCGTCGGCACTCCTTCTTCCTGACGCATCGCGTGGATGACCGCCTGATGAATGGGGACAAAGCCTATGGGAGTCAATTCCAGCTCTTCCGTAATAGTTTTGATGTGTCCGCGTACATCGCTGGCGATATCATCTTCCGAAGTCAGATAATAGACCGGTAATCCGAGCACGACTTTTTCAAAATCATCCCGACCTTCTTTTTCCGCGAGTCTGGCAATCGCGCGATCACATGCTTCTAACCGCTTTTCCCAAGAGTTTCCGGCTAGCTCTTCGATCACGGCTTCGCTGACATGAGGCTTCTTGCCCGTTGTAAGCGTCCATACCGCAGCCTGCACCGAGCCCGCCTCGAGCACTAAAGAAAGGTACGCTTCCTGCCGCTCTGGGGGCTTATGAAGAAATTGATTGAATACATCGGGAAACTTCATCACTATCCATTCTAGACTGCCCGTACCACCGTGTAAAGAAAATGGTTACTTTGTCACTTTATCATTTAGTCAATTTGTTATTTTCGTCAACGGTGGCATAAATCCGTCGTATCCCCGCTCCTGCGGATTCTTCTTTGATAATCTTGAACGTACCCAACTGCCCTGTAGCGGTCACATGCGGCCCACCGCAAAATTCCGCGGAGAAAAAGTCGTTCTCCGGTCCCACCACATACACACTGACCCGCTCCGGATACTTGTGGCCGAATTCCATCTGAGCGCCGAGCTTCTCCGCCTCTTCCCGTAGCATTTCCCTGCGTACCACCGGTAAATTCTCCGATATCTTCCCGTTGACTAATGTTTCGACATCCATGAGTGTTTCCGGAGTCAGTTTTTCCCCGTAGTTAAAGTCCAGCCGCAGCCTTTCGGCGGTGATATTGCTGCCACGCTGTTTAATGTTAGGATCGACGATTTTTTGGAGCGATGATAATAACAAATGATGCGCCGTATGCAGTTTGACCGTCTGTTCACTTTTATCCGCAAGCCCACCTTTAAACATACCCTTTGCCGCGGTGCGGGAAAGCTCCCTGTGAGTATTTTCTACATCTATAAATTCTTTTTCATCTCGAGATGTAAATTCTTGATTTTTTTTAAAAAGTATCTCTTTTGTTAATTCCAATGGAAAACCATCTGTTTGATACAAATCGAAGGCAATTAATCCCCCGATACGCGTATAACTTAAATATTTTTCTAACTTCTTTAGTCCTCGATCTAACGAATTTCCAAATTTTTCTCCTTCTTCATCAATGATATCGCATATCAACGGCCAATTTTCAGTTACTTCTGGATACACCTCCTGAAATTCTTTACAAAGTAGAGATAAAATACTACCGTTTAATCCAAAACCAAGAAGATGACAATGATACATAGCCCTTCTTAACAGCTTACGCAATACATAATCAGCTTTTTGTTTTCCTGGCCTAACACCATCAATAATTATCATTGCAGACGCCCGCAAGTGATCAGCTATTATTCTCATGCTCCGTGTTGCGTTTTCATTAATTCCATATTTTTTGTGTGTTTCCTTTTCAATTCTGTCTATTATTCCTAAAAATATATCAATTTTAAACACGTCCGGATCATCATTCGTCACGGCTACCAACCGTTCGAGCCCCCCGCCGAAATCCACATTCTTTTGCGCAAGTTCTTTGAGTGATCCATCTGCTTGCTTTTGATATTGCATGAAGACGGAGTTGGCTATTTCCATATATCGCCCACAATCGCAGTTGGGGTGACAGACCTCATCTTTCCATGGAGATTTCTCATGAAGCCCCCGCTCCGGTCCGAAGTCAAAAAACACCTCGCTATCCGGTCCTCCCGGTTCGCCGGCGGGCATGGCTTCCGGTTCACCGGAACGCGACCACCAATTCTTGCGAGCATTATACGTAAAGATGCGAGCGCCCGCCGATGAGGCGCGGTCTGCTACTTCAGCCTCTATTCCTACTCCCGCGAAAATCTCTTTCCAAATACCTATGGACTCTGTATCTTTGGGTATCAGAGATTTCCCTTCTCTGGCGGAGCCAGATCCGGCTTCGCCGGAAAACACACTGACAAAAAGCCGTTGTGGATCCAACGCTAATTCTTTCGTCAAAAATTCAAAAATCCAAGACAACTGTTCTTTTTTAAAATAATCCCCAAACGACCAATTACCCAACATTTCAAAAAATGTCGTATGCCGGTTATCCCCGACTTCTTCTATATCCTGTGCCCGGAAGGATTTTTGACTGTCGACAATTCTCGTTCCCGACGGATGGGGTTGGCCTAAGAGATACGGGACTAATGGTTGCATGCCCGAGGACGTAAACAGGGTCGTCGGATCGTTTTCCGGCACGAGGGGAGCCGAAGGAATTTCCACATGTCCCCGCGCTTTATAAAAATCTATAAACTTCTTCCTTACATCCGCCGATTTCATAAATACGATTATAGCATGCTACAATTGCACACATGTGGCTCGTTCTCTCTATCATCGCAGCACTCATGTTCACCGCCCAAAATCTCCTTATGCGGGTCTTGGCAGTCAAAAGTGTCCACCCTCGGACGTTTTCGTTCGTTTTTAACGGTTGGGGAACGTTCTTCGCAACCATTCTTCTCCTCATCGAGCGCCCGTCGCTTGCCGGTCTCCCCCAATTTTCATGGATTCAAGTACTTCTGATTATCGGCGCAACCTTGGGATATGGATTCTATGAACGAACGCATTTTTTAGCAAGAAAAGAATTGGATGCTTCTACCACCGCCATCTTGTTTCGGTTAACTCCTGTGATCACGTTTGTCGGTGCAATGCTTTTTCTCCATGAATCATTTACCATCACAAAACTCGTGGGGGCCACGATCCTCATCGGAGCGTCATTGGTCGTTGTACACAAAAACCCCAAACTACAGGCAAGCAGGGCCGTATGGATCGCCGTCTTTGCAGCCGTCATGCTCGGGCTTGCCGGAGTGTTTGATAAACCTGCATCGCAGGGAATTCCAGCTAATCTCTATAGCGTCGCACTGTGGGGGTTGTCGCTTATTATTGTCGCATTTCCTACAATCTCTCTTTCCCAACTCAAGACCGAATTTATCATTGGTGGCTGGAAGGTCGCACTGACTGCGCTTCTCAATGTCATCGGGTTTGTTTTCTACGTGCAGGCACTCTCGTTGGCCGATGCGTCCCTTGTGGCCCCGGTTACGTCATCATCCGGCACACTCACGGTCCTTGCCGGTATTTTCATCCTAAAGGAAAAATCCTTTGTGAAGAGAAAAATCCTCGCCGGGATTCTCATGGTGATCGGAGTCATAATGCTTCGATGACAGAATTCGCATCAGATAACCCCTAGTTCCCGGCCGACTGCGGCAAACGCGGACAACCCGAAATCTAAATCTGTTTTACTGTGTGTGGCCGACGGCATCGCGCGGATACGTGCTTTTCCGAGGGCCACCATCGGAAACTTAATCGGAGTAGCAAATACCCGGCGCGCGAATAACTTCGCGCTAAATTCTTTCGCAAGGTTTTCTTCCCCCAACATGACCGGCGTGATCGGCGTTTCCGTCTGTCCCGTATCAAATCCGAATTTGGTGAGTCCTTCACGCAGATACTTGGCATTGCTCCATAGTTTTTTCACGAGGACATTTGACCGCGAGAGTATCTCAACTCCCTTGATAACCGCTGCAGTATCGGCAACACTCAAGCCCGTGGAAAATAGATACGGCCGTCCTTTTTGACGGTAATACTCTATCAGATCCCTTTTACCCGTAATCACACCGCCCAAGACCCCGAACGCTTTGGACAAGGTTCCAACCTCGATGTCCAGTTGTCCCTCTAGATGAAAATGGTGCGCGATGCCCCTTCCTTCGCCCAACACGCCCTCGCCATGGGCATCATCGACCATCGTGATGGCACCATATTGTTTGGCAAGCCCCACAATCCGAGGAAGGGGGGCAATATCCCCGTCCATGGAAAATACTCCGTCGGATATGATGAGGATGATCGGTGGACGCTCCCCGGGCTTTTGCAGCGTTTTGGTGAGTAGGACGGATTCCTTGAGACGCGCCTCAAGCTCACCCATATCTTTATGTTTATAGATAAATTTATTTTTCACTTGGGCAAGCTTGATGGCATCGATGATGCTTGCATGATTGAGCTCATCGGAAATGACGATATCGTCTTTGCCCACGATGGTCGCAATGGCCACAATATTAGCGATGAATCCGCCCGGCAGGAGAAATGCCGCTTCGGCGCCTTTCAGTTTGGCGAGAATAGCTTCCGCCTCCATATGGAGTTTGAGATTCCCGGAAATCGGCCGGACGGCGCCAGGTCCGACACCATATTTCTTCACCGCGGCGACAGCTGCCCTCACCAACCGCTTGTCCTGGGCAAACCCGAGATAGTTATTGGAGCACAAATTCAGAAGCTTCTTACCGTCAATCGTAAACCACGGCCCCTGCGCCGACTCGAGCACCCGCACGGGCGTATAAAGGCCCTTCTGCTTCATATCCTCAATGGTGTCGTAATATGATTGCAACGGATCAAGCATAAAATTATCCTTTTACCTCTTTGGTAGGCTCTACATTAATTGATTCACCACAGCTCAATGATTCTGGAAATAATTCAGATTTAGTATTATCGAATATCACTTCACCAAGTATGCCCGATGCTAGATCACCATTTATTGGAGGACCCGATTCAACTAATGCTGCCAATGTATTCAACCAATCTGACATAATTATTCACCAACCTTCCGTTTCAAAACATAAATACATTTTCCAACTGTATATATTAGTCTGATACAGTCGACAAAATCACGCGCGCAATCTACTATCTCTCCCTCTACCGTGGACAAAATACACCACGTGGTTTATTTTGTCCAAGCTTACCAATGACGTGCATATCACTCCGCAAACTCTGTGATAAAATACACTATGAAAGGGGGTGATACTATGTGTCAAACTTGTGGATGTGAAGCGTGTAAAACATGCGGCAAAAATATCAAAAAGGGCGTGTGTGAAGGTTGTGGAAAAGCGTCCGGCGACTGTACGTGTAATAAATAACGATCTGAACCAACTACTACTATGAAGCGCGGCGTAGATTATATTGGTGTGGGCGTGGGAGCGGCGATCTTCAATCACGAAGGAAAACTTTTTCTGACGCTTCGGGGTAGAAAAGCAAAAAACGAGACCGGAAAATGGGAAATCCCAGGAGGGAGTGTGGAATTTGGTGAAACGCTTGAAGATGCACTCAAACGCGAAATCACAGAGGAATACGGGATAGAAATAGAGATTGTGGAGCTCCTCGGTGTGTGCAGTCACATCATCCCCGACGAGCATCAGCACTGGGTCTCTCCCACATACATCTGTAAAATTATGAAAGGGGAGCCCAAGATTTTAGAACCGGAGAAATGCGCCGCCATCGGATGGTTCACCCGCAAGGAAGCCAAAAAATTACCCCTCTCCATCATCACCCAGCACGACTTCGTAACCCTTGATCACAAATATCCCAACGGATTTCCAAAAAATTCATGAATCAAAGACTCCAAAGCATCTACGACGGATTTGCATCACAGAATCGTCAAAAATTTCTCGATAATGATATTGAATTTGATGCCATGTGGGGCAAGCCGATTAAAGGCATCACCCTCCAGATCGATCTTTCTGAAAAAATGCGCAGCGCCGTAGGTCACCTACAGAAAACACTATCCGAACTCGAACCAAAAGCGCTTCTTCTCACTCCCCGACCCTTTCAACATATCAGTTTCAATCAAGTGGTCTTCTGGGGCGGACAATACAACCTCGGACACGATCAAGCGTGGGAAGTGATTGAAAAAAATTTTCTCACCGCATTTCAAAAACTCGACAATAAATTCCCTTCCTTCACTATCTCATTTATCAACCTTATCCCGATGACCTCTGCCATCATCTGGTCCGCCGTTGACCAACACGATGAGATGCAGAGATTACGCACACGTCTAAAGGCTAGCCTTCCCTTCCCCAAAGAAACAACCAAAGAAAACACCTTCATCCACACCACCGTTACGCGATACATGTCAAAACTCCGTGACCCGCAACAGGTATTTAAACTTCTGGAAGAATATCAAGCGCCCATCTCCATGGAGATCAAGGAAATCATACTGCGGAAAGAAAATATATATCCATCGCTTGGCACTACAGAACTCGCCCGTATTCGGTTACAATAATTACATGAAAATCATTCCATCATCACAAACCAATAAAATTCAGATGTCTCCCACTACCGCGGTCTGGGAATTCACTATCGAGGATACATCTATAAGCGGTGCTATTGCAGAAATCAAAGATCGATATCCCGAAAAAGGATTTATCATAAATGAAATTTCCAAAGAACTTGCCTTCGTGATCGCAGGAAACGGATACGTCGTTACTCCGACTCACAAAAATCCGATACAGGTCGGCGACCTCATTTTTTTGGACAATGGCGAATCTTATGCATGGGAAACGAGCAGCACGCTCACCCTCTTCATGGCCAACACCCCAAAATTTGACCCGGGGCAGCACAAAAATATATGAAATTATGGCTTGATAGGCCTGATATTAAAGAATCATTAGATGATTTCCTTCACGATGTCGCCAACGTGTTTCAACTAGGAACCATCAAGAAGTTTTCAAGATTTCCCTTTGGTTACCAAGAGCTAAATATAAAACTAGAAACGTCCCAAGGTATCTACGCCGTCAAAACTTTCTCCAGAGAAAAACCATTATCACGGGTTAAAGAAAACATTCAAGGATATCTCGAGTTTCCAAAATTGGGTATTCCTATGCCAAAACTTCTGGTAACGAACAATAATGAGACCATTCTCATTACAGAAGGAAAACATCAAAAAGTCTATACGTGCGTCATGGAATATTTTGAGGGCAAGTCTTTCCTACAACTACCTGTTACGAAACGCGACGTCATACAAATCACCAAATGTATGGCATACATACATCAATCAAAACTTAAACCGGCACACTATTACGATACGTTAGGAATAGTTAACTTTGAATATATCTATGAGAAACAAGTTGATACACTTTCCGCGCAGGATAACAATGAAATAAAACAAACACTGAAGGAGTTTCAGAGAATAAATCTAACGAAGTTTCATCAAAGTGTCATTCATGGCACTCTGGAACGAGAAAATATTCTAAAAAATTCTCAAGGAGCCTACTGCATCCTCGATTTAGGATGTATGGACTATAATGCTTCTATCGTTGATATTGCGACGTTTCTGGCAAACTTTACTATCGATATGGACGGAGAGGAAACTGTTGAAATGATAAAAGAGTCACTTACCGAATATCAAAAATTTCATATGCTTACTGCAGATGAACGACTGGCATTACCGATTCTTATCGAAGCACAATACGCCATTCTGGTAATGGGCATGACGCATGCGATGAAAATGGAACATGATGATAGCAAACAAACAAACCGTTGGTTAGAATTTGGAAAACACGGCCTAAAAAAATTTCAGGGAATCCACTCCCTGCCTTTACAGAAGCCAATGGGATGACTACAATAGGGTCCATTCATCAATAAAACTGAAGTAGAAAAATTATGAACGTAAAAATTGCTGATCTCAAAAATCTCGGACTCAAGGCACTCAAAAAACAAGGCTACAACGACACCGAGGCAGATACCGTCTTGGGTATGCTCCTGTATGCACAGCTCCGGGGAAACAATCAGGGGATGGTCAAACTCATCGGCAAAGGAATCCCTAAAAATCCTGCGGCTGGCGCCATCACGATCGAAAAAGAAACTAAACTTTCCGCCCGCATCAATGGAGCACATAATCCTGGTGCCATCGTTATAAAAAAGGCCATGGATTTGGCTATCACAAAAGCAAAAGAACACGGGATCGGTATCGTGGGAACCAATACCACTAATAGTTCAACCGGCGCCCTGGGCTACTGGGCCGGACAAATTGCGCGGGAAGGACTTGTCGGATTCGTCTTTGCCGGATCACCGGAAACCGTCTGCTATCACGGATCCTTTGAACCGATTTTTGGCACCAATCCTATGGCCATCGGCGTTCCTACTGACGGCGATCCGATTGTTTTAGATATGGCTACCGCCACCATGGCCTATTACGGACTCATTGAAGCTAAGACCGCGGGCCGCAAAATCCCGCCCGGCATTGCATACGATACTGAAGGAAATTTAACCGATGATCCGGCTAAAGCCATGGATGGGTCTCTCCGGCCATTTGATAAAAGCTACAAAAGCGCGGGGCTTGCCCTCATGGTCGAGATCCTCACCGGACCATTGGTGGGAGCCTCCTTCACCGGCATCGGCGACACTGCCGCCAACTGGGGAAACCTCGTCTTTGTCATCGATCCGGAAATGCTTGGCGACCGTAAAGAATTTGCCAAAAATGTTTCGGCTCTCGCCGTCCGCGTGAAGGCGACCAAGAAACTTCCGGGTGTAACAGAAATTCTCATGCCAGGAGAACGCGGCGATAAACTTACCAAACAACACAAAACCGAAGGCACCATCGATATCGAAGACAATCTCTACCACGCGCTTGAAGAAGCAGCAAAAAATTGATCAATAGCCTAATGCCTTCATTTCATACCATTCGACTATCCCCGGGATTCAAGTTCTCCCTCATGGCTTCCCTATCCTGGGCCATCAGTATTGTTCTCACCCGAACCATCCTCACGACCGGCGGGGAAAATGCATACACCCTGGCCTACTGGTCCACGATTCTTGCGACGCCATTTTGGGGCTATATGCTCTTGAGAAACAAAAAGGAAGTTACAACATTAAAAAAGGGAGATCTGTATCTTTTTATCATCATGGGACTCATCGGAACCATAGGAGTGTCAATCGTGCAATCTCTGGCGCTTGCCAGTAGCAACGCGATCAATTATGCATTTCTCATCCGCACGGTCACGGTATTTACCATTCTCTTTGCGGCAGTATTGCTACGCGAACGCATGACGAATAAAAAAGGAATACTGGTTACCCTGACGATCCTTGGCGCGTATCTTTTGACGACTGAAGGGCAAAGCTTAAAACTTACCACGGGGGATCTTTTCATCCTCTTACAAGCCATACTTCTCGCCCTCAATACAATCTTAGGAAAAATTGCTACGAATCGCATGAGCGCAAACGTAAGCGCAGCAGGAAGATTTTTTGCATCGTTCCTCCCTTTTACCCTCATCACTTGGTATCAGCAAGGACTGCAAGCGCCACACGCAATCCTCCCTGTTTTACTACTGACGGGAGTTTCCATCGTGGTGACAACTACTCTTTTCCAAGCGTTTAAGCATGCTTCTGCTTCCTACGTGACGATGATTATGTCCTTCACGCCTGTCTTTGTATCCATCATCTCTATCCCACTTCTCCACGAGACGCTCTCAACCATGCAGATTCTTGGAGGGATTTTCATCATCGGCGCCGGTGTTGCAGCCGAAAAACTAAAAATATAATACGCTTCTTATTTCCTCTTCGGAAGATTTTTGAAGAATCTTTGACGGATGTGTTTGGTGGTCTCCACACTTTGTTCCTGAAGCTTCTCGATCTGGGCTAGTGCGGTGTCCAACCTCTCGGCTGCCACATCAGTAAGGTCTTCCTTTTTTTCTTTGATTTCGCCCACAACCTGCTCTTTGATCTCCTCGCCTTGTTTTACGAGCTCTTTTCCGCGCTTTTCCATCTCCTCAAGCTTTTCCTGAAGTTCTTCAAGCAAATCTTTTCCTTTATCCTCCAAGACTTTCCCGGTCTTTTTCCCTTCCTTCGTCCCCATAAAAAACAGGAGAAGTGCTCCTAAAAGCCCTCCTATGAAAAACCCAAACCAAAATCTATTGTCGTGATTTCCTTTATCCATAATTAATCCTCCTGTTTTTTTCCCCGAAGAGAGGAAAACAATGATAATCCTGCCTTCACCCCACTCATGAGTCCGGCGACACTCGTAAAACCCGCGCTGACTGTACCCGTCACTTTGGTCGCGTCATCCAGCATGGTGTTCACTTTCTGAAAAGAAGTACGCATTTCTTTGAGGATATACCAAACCTGTACACCGAGGAATACAAACAGTGCCGTGAGGATGAGACTAACGGCTATGATGGTGAGTTGGACAGGATCCATATGGGCAGACGTAGTGTAAATCCAAAATCCTAATTTCTAAATCCTAAATAAAAATTAATGTTAAATGCGTAACTGTTTTGAATTTATAATTTTGAACATTTGGATTTGTTTAGGATTTAGTGCTTAGAATTTAGAATTTAAGATATATCTAGTATCTCCTAAACGCTCTACGCTGTCAACGAGGGTTCGCCTCTTCTGTTTGGTTCATTACCGTTCTCGTCACGGTCGATGATTTTCCGTATCGGCTGGTTGCAATAACGATGATCGTATTGTTTCCCGGCTCGAGAGTCACTTGGTCAAAAAACTTGCCGTCGCCACGCACAAGCACGGATATCCCATTCACCGTCACCGTCGCATCAGAATCCGTCACCCCGAGTACCTCGACTTTTTTCGTCGTAATGACGGCGCTCTCCTTCGGCGTTTCAATGGTAAGTCCAGGTGGACTTTGGAGTTGTCCATATTGGAGACCTAAATATATGAGGAACGCCAAGACCAATCCCATAAAAAGAAATATGAGAAACTTACCCGGGGTCAACTGAAACCACGCGCGGTTCAAAGACTGCGCCACTCCCGTTGGGAGAATGGATGATCTGGTTATTTCTTGCGTTTGCCGCCTAAAAAATGCGAGAATCGTGGGAGCCGGAATACCTAAAAACTCTGCATAGTTTTTTACAAAACCCTTCGCGTACGCTTGCGAGGGAAGACTACTATAGTCATCCGATTCGATACCCGCAAGGAACTTTGCACGAATTTTGGTCGAAAGTTCCGCCTGTTCAAACGTGAGATGTTTGGCTTCCCTCGCTTCTTTGAGGATAGATCCGACGGTTTTCATTGCTGTTGCGCTTGTTGTTGTGCCAGATACTCTTCTGCGTTTTTCATAAGGACGTCACGGGGTTTACTACCTTCCCCCGGGCCGATAATGCCTGACTCTTCCAGCTGATCCAAAATCCGCGCCGCCCGTGCGTAGCCGATCGAAAGCCGGCGCTGGAGAAGCGAAGCGGACGCTTTATCATATTGGCACACGAGCCGGATGGCATCTTCAAAAAGATTATCATGTCCGTCTCCGCCGGATGTCCCCACGTTCCCCTTTTTGCCACCCACCGGTACGGAGAGACTCGTCACTTCTTCAGTGTACTGGACCGGCATATTTTTACTCCGAAGAAATTCAACAAGCTTGCTGACTTCCTGCTCCGATACGAACGTTCCCTGGATGCGGCTGGGCTTGGCTTGATCCGGCGGTACGTAGAGCATATCTCCTTTTCCTAGTAGCTTTTCCGCTCCGGGCATATCGATAACGACCCTCGAGTCGACCATTGAGGAAACGCTAAAAGCGATCCGGGCCGGGACATTGGCTTTGATAAGTCCCGTGATGACGTCTACCGACGGCCGTTGGGTAGCAAGCACTAAATGTATCCCGGTTGCCCGGGCCATCTGCGCGATCCGACAAATACTGTCCTCTACCTCCACAGGAGCATACGCCATGAGATCGGCAAGTTCATCAATGACGATGACGATATAGGGCATCGCTTGGAAACCGGAGAGTTCATTGAAGCTATCGATATTTCGCACCCCCACTTCGGCAAACTGCTTATACCGGCTTTCCATTTCTCCCATCGCCCATCGAAGCGATGAAAGAATTTTATCCGGCTCGACGATGACAGGAGTGAGAAGATGGGGTATGCCGTTATAACCCGTAAGCTCAACCCGCTTGGGATCAACCATGATAAACCGTACTTCCTGCGGCGTCGTACGAAAAAGCAGCGAACATATCCACGAGTTGATGAGGACGGATTTTCCTGATCCTGTCGTACCGGCAATCAGGACGTGCGGCATCTTCCCGATATCCCCGATCACTGCACTTCCGGATACATCCAGACCCAAAGCAACGGTCAGCTTACTCTTCGCTTTACGCATCACCTCGGATCCAAGCATATTTTTAAGCGTCACAAACTCCAAGCCTCTATTGGGTATTTCTATGCCGACGAGCTTTTTCCCCGGAATCGGTGCTTCTATACGGACCTGGCCCGTGGGAGCCGCGAGAGCCAAAGCGAGATCACTGGAAAGTGCAGTGATCTTGGATACTTTGGTCCCCAGAGCAATCTCGAGGGCATATTGGGTGACTGCCGGGCCTTTATTGACTTCTACCACATCTGCTTTGATGCCAAACCCTTCTAACGTTTTTTCGATAACCTGCGCATTATCGCGTACATCACCCCTGTCCGCTTTACCACCCGGCCCGTCGGAGAGAAGCGAAAGCGGCGGATATTCCCAGACGGCTGTGCCCTCTCCCGCCTGCGCGTTTGCCAGTGGAACTTGAATCTTCAATTCGGATTTAGGCGTTGCGGCAGACTTATCTCCACCGGACACAGGTGGCGGCACCATGGGCGCTTTTGCAGACAGTCTCCCATCATCACCGCCTTTAATTCTTAAGATAGGTTTATCTTCTCTCTCAAAAAGAGGCTTTTCGCGCCGGCCGGTCATACGCTCGAGCGCCGTATTTGCCCATTCGAAGATGGCCTGCGCCCCCATAAATAAAAAGTTCATAAACCGGTCAAGAGAAGCGTTAAAAAGAACGATGAGACTTATCATAAAAAGTCCAAGTGCCGCGATGACTGCTCCTTCCGGAGCGATTGCTCCCGATAAAAGCGACCACAAGAAAACTCCCATATCCCCCGATTGCGTGAGTGTCGCCAGCGAAATGAGCATGAGCCCAATACCTAAGGGCACGTTGGGACGACCGATGTCTGATTTGACTTTAAAAAACAGAAAACTCGCCGATACGAGAAATGGGGGGGTGAGATACATGATCCACCCGACGTGGGTAGTAAGAGCGTCCCGAAGCGACGTAAGCACGGTGCCTTCACCGAAAAACGAAAGCGTAATAACTGCCGCAAACAGCCACATCCAGATCGCCCCGACGGTATACACCGTCTGTTGTTTGAGTTTAAATTGGAAGGGGCTGTGCTTCTTGTACCTTCTGCGCTTTCCCCCGCCAAAGATTGACCGTTTCATCGTAAAAACTAGTATAGAAGGATATGGCGCTACTGGCAAGCTTGAGGACAATCAAACTTCCACGATCACCGGAACGATGAGGGGGTGGCGGCCGGTTTCTTTCGCCAAGAGGCTAGAAAGATTTTCGCTGATTTGCTTCCTCACAAAAAGCCAGTCCATCATCCGGCCTTTCTTGAGACGCAGCGATTGGAGAATAACGTGTCGGGCTTGATCCAGAAGTACTCCCGAGTCTTTCATATACACAAAGCCACGGGATATGATATCCGGACCACTCGTCACCTTGCCGGTAGACTTCTGAATTGGGATGACGACTACCACGATGCCTTCCGTGGCAATCGTCTGCCGGTCGCGCAGAACCACACTCCCTACGTCTCCCACACCGAGTCCGTCAACCATCACGTTTTCCAACTCAACGGTCTCAACCACCCGAGGCGGATTATGAGGGCTAAACTCCAATACCTGCCCCTCCTCCGGGACGAGAACATCTTTTTTGTCGAACCCCAAATCTTGCGCGAGCCGCCGATATTGCATAAGGTGCTTATAGGTGCCGCCGATCGGAAAAACATACCGCGGCCCCAGAGCGGACAAAAGAAGCATCATATCCCCCTGGCTCCCATGGCCGGAGATGTGAAGATCTTCCATGATATCGCTATAAGAAACCCGCGCGCCTTTGCGGTAAATCTGATCGATGAGGTTATTGACATCATGTTCCCGTCCCGGTATGGGATCAGCGGAAATGATCACCGTATCCCCTTCATCTAAAGTCACAAATCGATGATTATCATTGGCAATCCGTGACAGAGCGCTATCCGGCTGACCCTGGCTACCGGCCACGACCAAAAATTGTTTGGTAGCCGGCACCCGCTTGAGATCCCGGTCACGCACCAGCGCTTCGCGCTCAAACTTCATGTAGCCGAGCTTAACGGACTCCTCGACGTTTTGGTCTATGCTGCGCCCCAAGAATGTCACGTGTCTGCCATATTGGATAGCCAGCTCAATCGCCCTCTGGATGCGCGATATATTGCTGGACTGTGTCGTAAAGAGCACTTTTCCGGTTGCGAGTTTCAGCTCCTTCTCGATCGTCTCTCCGACGACCTGCTCGGAGGGCGTAAATCCCGGCCGTTCGCTGCCAAGTGAATCAGACAAAAGACACAAGACTCCTCGTTTGCCCACCGCATTGATTTTGGCAAGTTCCGAGCGCTTGCCGTCCAGAGGATCAAAATCAAACTTAAAATCACTGCCATGATAAAAAATTCCCATCGGTGTTTCGATGATGAGATTGGCAGCATCCGGCACCGAATGGGTCATGCGCACAAATGATACGGTAAACGCACCGATGATCAATGTTTTGTCAAACTCCACGGGCGTGACCCGGGTGTTGAGTTTAATCTCCCGGAGTTTGATATTGGCAAATGCTGCCGTCAGCGTCGTCCCCCACATGGGGACGTTGCCGAGCTTGCTATAGACATACGGAATGCCGCCGATATGGTCGTCGTGACCGTGTGTGAAGACGAGTCCGCGGATATATTGTTTTTTATTTTCCAAATACCGGACGTCCGGAATGACCACATCCACCCCATACATTTCAGGATCCGGAAACCCTATCCCGCAATCCACAATGAGAATATCACGGATCTTTCCCTCTACACGGTACTCATACACAAACATATTTTTCGTTACGTTGCCCGTGCCCCCAAGCGGGATGATCCGGACCGAATCTTTACCGGTTTTTGAGGATCCCTGAAAAATCGTCCTGTGCTGTGTTTTCCAAAAACTCATAATTTTCAAATTCCAAATCCTAATTTCTAAATCCTAAATAATTTCAAAATATAAAATTCAAATGTCTAAAACAATCACTTATTCCGATTTTGTAACAATCGACCCAAAAATTTTACAGAACTCATTGGCTTCTTGTATCAACCGAATTCTTTCTTTCTCTAACGTTTCGTTTTGACTTATAACAATAAGTTGAAGCCAATATTTGGACTCCTTAGATTCTTTTCTACAAATCTTGATTCGATGAAAAAAATCTTTCTTACTTATAGCTTCATTCGCCTCTATATAGTTGGCCCCAATAGATCCAGACGATCGAATTAATTGAGGGCCATCTTCAATATTAGAGATTGTCCGTGATAGATGTATCACCAAACTGCGACAATCACGGGCAAAAATAAACGTTCGTTCTTCAAGATCATAGTGTTTGTGCATTGGTATTTCGGTCATTTGAATTTGTTTAGGATTTAGTGTTTAGAATTTAGGATTTCCTAAATCAATACGTCTCCATATACTCCTTCATATTTTTTTGTGTGATGTGGAAACTCTTACCCTTTCCTTCCACAATCATCCTGGCTACCTTCCGGCACAGGGCATTCATCGTCCGCTCAAGACTACGGATACCGGCATCATAACCCAGAGGACGGACAAGTTTGGGCCAGAGCTCCTCATCAATGGTTAAATTTTCGCCCGTCAGTCCCGACTCCCGCATAAGTTGCGGCATGACATAGTCTTTGGCAATTTTAATCTTCTCTTCATCGCTATATGATGGCATCTGTATCGGCTCGATGCGGTCCAGGACGGCGGTGGCGATATTGGTGGTATTATTGCCGGTCGCAATGAAGAGTACCTCTGAAAGATCAAACGGAAAGTCCAAATAGTGATCGGTAAACGCTACATTTTGTTCCGGATCCAAAAGTTCCACTAACACCCCCATGATATCTCCGCGAGTCCCTTCCGCTACCCGGTCGATTTCATCCAGTAACATCACCGGATTACGGCTTCCGGCAAACCGGAGCCCTTTGAGGATAAGCCCAATCTCCGCATCCGGTCGGACCCGCGACTGACCACGCAGATCCAACGCATCGCTCATGCCGCCAAACGGAATTCTTATGAACCTGCGTCCCATAGATTCGGCAATAGACTTGGCAAGCGTCGTTTTCCCGGTTCCCACGAGTCCAACGAGGCAAAGAATGGGGGCCCGCCGGGCTAGGATGGAATGGGAAAGTTTCGCTTCTTTATTTTGCCCTTCCTCTTTCTTTTGTTCCTCGTCCCACCGTAGTTTATTGAGTTTGAGTATCGCAAGATATTCTAAAATTCTTTCTTTCACCGGCTCCAGACCGTAATGGTGCTTATCCAGTATTTCGCGCGCACGTACTAAGTCCACGACATCCGTGGTCCGGACATTCCACGGAAGATTCACGACCCAATCCACGTACCGCAACATCTGCTCGATATGGACACGGGAGCTGATATCATGCTCAAGCCGAACGATCTCATCAAGATTTCCTTGGACGCGGGACTGGAGCGCTTCTGGCAAGCGCGCTTCGGTAACTTTTTTCCGCAGGCTTTCTACTTCTTCAATCATTTTAGACATATACTCATCATAACCTAACGTCTTTGGAGAAAAAAGAGTGAGGGTTCCTTTGAAGGGTACGGTGTATTCCTAAAATCTCCTATTCCCCCGGTTAAATGGACGACGGGGACGATCACCGAAATCATGGTGCTCGCGGGGAGGCGCTTTTTTGGCATCCTCGCCGAAGAGCATAGAGAGATTGACGCGTTTCTGGTCGTCTATCTCCATCACCCTGACTTTTACTTTTTGACCAAGAGCGACCACGTCATTCGGAGAGCTCACAAATCCTGTGGACATCTGGGATACGTGCACCATGCCTTCTTTACCCGGCAACACCTCAACAAATGCACCGAACGGTAAAATCCGTTTGACCTCTCCTTCGTATTCATCGCCGGGTACCAAGTCTTTGGTGAGTCCCTCTACCCACTCCACGGCCTTTGCTACCGCTTCGTCCGAACCGGAAATCATGACGGATCCATCATCCTCGACATCCACCGTGGCTCCGGTTGTGGCGATAATCTGCCGGATCATCTTGCCTCCGGGTCCGATGACTTCGCCAATTTTTTCTGTAGGAATTTTCACAACTTTTACCCGGGGTGCATACTGGGAGAGAGTTTTCCGAGACTCCGGCAATGTAGCAAGCATGACTTCTAAAATCTTCATTCTCGCGCTTTGAGCCCGGGTCAGCGTTTCACTCACCATCTCATCGGTAATGCCGTCAATCTTCATGTCAAGCTGAATTGCGGTAATCCCATTTTTCGTACCCGCGACTTTAAAGTCCATATCTCCGGCAAAATCCTCGATGCCGAGAATATCGGTAAGAAGGACGTATTTTTTCTCATCCGTCATGAGACCGATGGAAATACCTGCGACCGGCTCTTTTATGGGAACTCCGGCATCCATGAGGGCAAGGGTTGATCCGCATGTTGAGGCCATGGACGTCGATCCATTACTGGACATAATTTCTGACACGAGACGGATGGTATACGGAAACTCGTCTTCTGACGGAATGACGGAGAGAAGAGCGCGTTCGGCAAGTGCTCCGTGACCAATCTCTCGGCGGCTCGGAGTCCCGACTCTGCCGGTCTCTCCCACAGAGTATGGCGGCATGCTGTAGTGATGGATATATCGTTTGGATTCTTCACCGATCGGACTTTCGAGAAGTTGAGCGAGAGCCGGTGTGCCCAATGTCACGATCGTGAGAGCCTGTGTCTGACCGCGCTTAAACATAGCGCTTCCGTGCGTCCTGGGAAGAATTCCTACGTCCACAGAAATGGGCCGGATTTCATCAAGCTTCCGCCCGTCAAACCGTTTCGCTTTGGTCAGAACCAATTCCCGGACTTGTTTTTTAAATAGCGCGTCCAGAGCCTCTTCTATCGCCTTCACACTATATTGCGTGCCATACGCCTCCGCGATCGTTTTGGAAAGAGCCACGACCTCATCACCGCCAAATTCTTTTTCTGCTTTTTTGGCAAACGCTTCAGTCATTTCTTTCTTGTAGTCATCCGTGATCTTCTTTTTGAGCTCATCGGCGGCGCTTACCTCCGGCACCGCGACTTTCGGCTTACCGACTTCGCGGGCGAGTGAGTCAATGAGGTCAATAAGCTTGACATTGGCTTCTTTCGCTTTTTGTACGGCTTCAAATACCACTGCCTCGGGCGTTTCACAAAATCCCCCTTCAAGCATCATGGTTTTCTCTTTCGTGCTGGCAATGACAAAATCAAACTCACTCTGCGCCTGCTCCGGAAGGGTTGGATTAATGATAAACTTACTGTCCCCATTTTCATTCACGTATCCCACCCGGCAACCTGCTATCGGTCCGTTCCAGGGGATCGGCGAGATGGCAATAGCCGCGCTCACGGCGACTAATGCCAAGACATCCGGGTCGTTTTCTGCATCGACAGAAAGAACGGTGATGATGACCTGCACATCATGCTTATATGATTTCGGAAACAACGGACGGATGGACCGGTCAATAATACGGCCGGCAAGCACGGCATCATCCGTCGGCCTTCCTTCGCGCTTGACCCACCGGCTGCCTTTAATCCTGCCCCCGGCATAAAGCCGCTCGACGTATTCCACGCTTAATGGAAAATAATCAAGAGTTGTTTCTTTAGAAGATGCGGTAACGGTTGCCAGAACCATCGTATCGCCAAAACGTGCCAATACCGCCGCAGATGCCTGTTCGGCAAATCGGCCAACTTCTAAAGAAAGTTCTTTCCCGTTTAACTCTATGAATTTTTTGACAAGCTTCATGAAAAAATATTTATGAGGGAATGTTTGAAGTGAGATTGCTTGAACTGTTCATCCGCGCGTCTGCGGATCAATACCTCAAGAGATCACACTTCATGGATACTTCCCTCTCTCACACGAGTATACAACCTTTGTCATTCCTACGCTAGAAGCAATAATCAGGAGTCTCGTGGATGACGATCACTTTGCGAGTCCCAATTTCTGCGATACTTCTTTAAATCGAGCAACGTCTTTTTTCTCAAGGTAGTTAAGGAGACGTCGGCGCTTACTGACGATACCGAGCAATCCGCGTCTCGAATGGTTATCCGACGGATTACTCTTGAGATGTCCGACGAGCTTCTCGATCCGCTTGGTCAGAAGTGCAACCTGCACTTCAGGACTCCCCGTATCCCCGGCTTTCACCTGAAATTGCGTGATGACTTCTTGCTTTTCTGCGCTCGGGGCAGCCACGGGACCAGTCTGTGCTTCAGCGGCTTTTGCCTTTTTGGTTAATTTGGTAGGCTTGGCTTGCTTCGCCGGTTTTGTATCCACTTTCACCGCTTTCATTTTTACGGCACCGGTTTTTTTGGTCTTGGCAGTCTTTGTTGTTTTTTTTACTGGCATAGTCGAAGTACTGATGATTCAATAGTTAAAAAATGAAGCACTTGTGCGCTCCACTTAAGATGTAGTTTACATGATTACAACCCAAAAAACAAGGGATTATTGCTATACCGCTGTTGTTGGCGACCTCCTCTATCTCGTGCAACAATATCGCACCATCTGATACATGATGAGGATTGTTTTCCTTAAATTTCTCACAACGCCTACGTATCACCCGGGCAAATTCAAGATAAAACAGCGTCTGTTCCTCCTGCAGGAGTGTGTCGATACGATAATGATGGATCAGTTGTTCAAGGAGGCTAAAAATCTGCGGGTCATTGGTATCCAGAAGTATAGTATTCATGGCAGAGTAAAAAAATCGAAAATTATCACATAATCTCTTGACCATGACCTTTTTCAACAAAAAAACCTCTTCCGTCTGCTTTGAGCACACTCACTGTGTAGCTATCATCGTACACAAACAGCGTGTATGGTACCGTATCGCCACGAGCATTCATGCGTCCTTCTAAATAGTTCACAGCTCTAAAGCAGCCTTTGGGGTCACCGTTATCATTTAATCCACAACATCCAAATCGAGTTTCTGTATATATACATACACCACTAGCTCCACCGATTGAACAAGGGAAACATTCTTTAACTTTTTTCGGGTTAGTGAGACTCATAAATCATTATCTATTACAATAAATTTGAGCTCTTAAATATCTTCGGCTTGAGCCAGTCGGCTGGAGCTTGCCCACCGGAAGATACCGGCTGACCCATTGGTTGCATTCCTTCATGAGCCGTAACGTGAGGATGCGGGTGATCATGTACAGTCTGGGAGACGAATGGTTGCGTCGTAGTTTCCATGGGCTGAGATACCACGGTTTCTTCAAATGGCTTTTCTTCCGGAGTGGGAACAACTTGCGCCCCAAACCGCTTCCCGCCGGCTTTGAGAGCAACGGATGCCACATCAAAGGCTCCTGCGGAGACATTGGCTGCGGTAAAATTAGTGGTCCCGCCATACACAGCGTTGAGGAGGTTGGTCGCAATATCAACAGTCAGCTTGACGCCGAGCATCGAAAGGACCCGTGCGACGACTTCGGCGGTGGTCGAGGCTGCCATATCAACGACATTAACCGCCCCATATAATGCATTATTCGGATGCCGGTCGACGTTCACGATCTGTTTACCGGCAAAAAGGTCCTTATTGCCTTCGTATAACTTTTTTAATCCCCCAAGGTGAATCGTGTTCACGGAAAATATGAGGTCCGCGCTGCCACTTGCATAAGAATAGTGTACTTTCTCCTGGGAAAAAGTCTCAAATCCAACCCTTGGCTCAACCACGAGATTAAATTTATCGCCTTCGATATTGTAGCTGACTTTTTCTATCGACCCGTCGACGTAGTCGAGCGAAATGACAAAATTTTTCTTCGCGGAAAGATCAGTAATCACCTTGTTCACCCCGACGTATCCAGATAACCCGACCGTAATCGCATCCGGACAAGCAATAGTCACCTTTTTTCCAAGGCTTAAGAGACCTAAATACAACGCGAGGCTTGCGCCGGTGCTGTCGTCTGTGGGATTTTCATGCGTAACGATCAGGACATCCTTGGCTTTTGCCAACATATCCTTGATCTTGGTGACTTCAGCTTGATAGTCCATATATTCTCAAATCCTAAATCCTAATTTCTAAATCCTAAACAAACAATAAATTCAAATGTCAAAAATTCTAAACAGTTTCGTATTTTGGATTTTAGTCATTTGGATTTGTTTTGAATTTAGAACTTGGAACTTAGAATTTCCCATTCTAGCCTATAGGCTTTATTGGGTGAAGGCGATTATATCATCTCCTATAGTAAAATCAAGCTTTTGATCAAAAAGTACTCCGCATTCGTGGCCAATGTCTGCTTTGGTAATATCGTCTTTCCCGTGACGGAGTGACTTGATCTTAGCACGGGCGACTTCTGTCCCTCCACGCATGATCTTCACCCGGTCCCCACGGGCAAGCCTCCCGGATACGACTTTTGTGCCTGCGATACGATCCCGTTCGAAAGGAAATTCCGCAACGACCTGTCCTTCCCCAAGCTGCCGCTCCTCATGGAGCACTTCTTTTAAGCCTGCAATCACCTCTCCCAATTCGTCCAAAAGTTCATAAATGATCCGATACATCCGATACACCACTTTTTCCGTCTCGGCAAGCTTGACGACCCCCGCTTTAATCCCGACGCCAAACCCAATAACAATAGCTTTTATTGATTTAGCCGATAAAATATCCGCCTCCGTGATATCCCCGACTCCCCGTTGAACCACGATCACTTTTTTGGGAAGAGAAGCAATGATGGCTTCCAGCGACCCTGCAGTATCGGTTTTAAGAATAATATTGATGATTCGATCGGCTTCCAGATCGATGGGTTTGAGAAAATCCGGAAGTTCATCAATCAGTGACGGTGTGGGATTTCCGGTGAGCGTGTTGGACGGCGTGTCCTGCGCGATTTCGTCCGCAGCGCCAAAAAGCGTGGTACCCACCTCGGGAAGCTTCGTGAAGCCTAAAACTTCGACCGGTTTACTGGGAAGCGCAGCTTTTACGGCGGTACCCCGCTCATCATTCATGGCACGGACTTTTGCTATCTGACTGGCCCCGTCGTAGAGCGCATCACCTACGGTAAGCGTCCCATTTTTGACGATAAGCGTGGCTACCATGCCCTTTCCTTTATCTACCCTTGTCTCAATGACGATTGCTTCGGCTACTGCTTTTGGATCGCCGATCAATCCTTTCATGTCGCTTACTAAGAGAATGAGGTCCAAAAGCTCACTCACCCCTGTGCCCTGTTTGGCAGAAATGAGGATAAACGGTACGTCACCACCAAACCCTTCTACTTGCACCCCGTGTTTGGCCAAATCCTGTTTAACGCGATCTACTTGCGCTGTGGGAAGGTCCACTTTATTGATGGCAACAATCACAGGAATACCAGCGCTTTTTATTTGCTCAATAGACTCGACGGTTTGAGGCTTCACGCTATCATCGGCAGCCACGACCAAAATAGCGATATCTGCAGCCCCAGCGCCGCGCGCGCGCATCTTTGTAAACGCCTCATGTCCCGGAGTATCAATGAAGGTGATTTTGCGCTCCTGCACAAAATCATCCTGAGCCTGTCGAAGGATCTCTGTTTTTTTTCCGGGGGGGATCCCTCGGCTCCCTTCGGTCGCTCGGGATGACCGTTCGGAAACGGTCATCTGATACGCTCCTATAGCCTGGGTAATCCCACCATGCTCGCCGCCTGCGACGTTTGTTTTTCGGATGGTATCAAGAAGTGTGGTTTTTCCGTGATCAACGTGACCCAATACTGCCACGACGGGTGGACGAGGAACGGGTAGTTGTGGTTGTGTCGATTTCATACCAGGTAGTAGATTTTCGATATTCCTTCGGAATAAAAACCCTCTGTTTTACAAAAAGGTTTCGATAAACGCCAGGCATTGGATAAATTTGGGCTCTCTCAAAGATCGAAAATTCACTACCTGGCATACTATTCACTCGACTTGTTCTCTGTATCCGGTGTTTCTTTCGTTTCCTCCGGTGTATGTTCCTCTTTCTTTTCCTTTTCTTTTGTTCCCTTTTCTTTTGTTTTTTTACTGACTGGCGGCTCCTTTTTCTCTTCACCGGGCTTGCCCGTGTCGCTGACATCACTCGCGTTACTCGTGTTGCTCGTGTTACTTGCGTTGCTAGTCTTCCCCTTTATATCTATCTTCCACCCGGTCACCTTAGCGGCTAACCGCACGTTTTGACCTTCCCGCCCGATGGCGAGCGACAGCTGGTCTTCCGGTACAAATACTTCCGCTGCTTTCTTTTTTTCATTCAGCCGGACTTCCAACTCCTTGGCGGGAGCCAGAGCAGCCGTAATAAATTGACGTATATCTTCACTCCATTGGATAATATCTACTTTCTCGTTCCCACCCAGCTCGTTGATAACCGCTTGGACTCGTACTCCCTTTTGTCCGACACACGAGCCTACCGGATCGACACCGGATTGGTTGGAAAATACAGCGAGCTTCGTGCGTCCTCCTGCCTCCCTGGCAATGATGCGAAGCTCAACAGCTCCGGAGGCCACTTCTGGCACTTCCCGTTTAAACAACCCTTCCACGAGGCCCTTATGTGCACGGGAGACGATAATCTCGTTGCCGCGCATGGTCTCACGAATGCCTTCAATATAAAACGTAAGCCTCTGGTTTAAGTGATACCGCTCACTGGGACTTTGCTCTTGAGGAGGCATGACGGCCTGTGCACGACCAATATCCACGATGATATTAGGACCGTCAAACCGCAGGATCATGCCGGTACCGATGCTGCCGACTTTCGCTTGAAAATCAGCAAGCACTGCCTGCTTTTCCGCTTCGCGGATCCGCTGGAGGATAACCTGCTTGGCCGTCTGTGCTGCAATCCGACCAAATCCCGGAGGCGTAATGTTGACGCCATCTTTGAAGATCTTGGCTTCTCCGTTATCGGCGTTGAGCTCAACCGTCAGCGTCTCGAGTTCCGTCGTCCCGTAATCTTTGCGGTATGCGGCTAAAATTGCGGCTTTAATCGTCTCAATGACCACTAGGGGATCAATCCCCCGCTCGGTGGCGACTTGATTGAGCGCTAATGCAAATTCGCTTCGTACAATTGCTGGCATACTAGTGTCCGCATGCTAATCTGATTTCCAGAGGATTAGCATAGCGGCCTCTGTACCCACCGCTCACGCGCTCTTTGAGTCGTCTACGAATAGTAGTGAAAAGACTCAAAGGAAGCGTAGGTGGGTAACTTCCTCTAATAAAAAAGGTGGGCTACCCCACCTAAATCTCTTGAAACCATCCTTATTATATACGCACGCCTACTTCCCGTCAATCGCCTTGACCCCGGCCAGGCTTAAACGGATTAAGTACCGCGATTTCTTCATACATCATAAAATCTCGCTCATTATCCGTGGCTATTTGTTTGATGTCGTGTGTTAGCATGGTAGCGGCCAAGTACGCATCAAAAATCCGATTGGCAGCCCGCTCATATTTGCGCATAAGCATGATGGCTATGGGAAGTGTTTCTTCTGTGGGGGAAATCACAGTCGCAGCCACTGCGATAGCATTCACAGCATTATCTGCTTGAAAAAACGACATCGGATGAGCAAATTTTCCATGGGTAAGAACCCGCATGGCTTCTAATATATTTTGGTCTGCCACAACTAAATCTTCCTGTTGTTCAAGAAAAAATTGCTTCGCCAGAAGATGCTTGGGCGAAGCACTATTGATCGCGTAGATGATAATGTTGGTGTCAATCAGCATGGACAGCCGGTTCGGGGTAATAATCATCTCTGGTCAAATTATCCAGAGGCACCCCCAAATCATGGGTATGAAAAACGAGCCGCTGTGCTTTACGCATCGCAGCTTTCGCTAAATAATCTTCCAGCGCACGGTGCGCTATAGCTTGAAACGTCGTATCTTCTTCAAGCGCTTTGCGTTCCACGGCTTTTTTAAGATCCGGTCGAAGTCGAAACGTGGTACGAATTAGTTGCATATGACATAAATATGACATATTTATGTCTAGATGTCAAGCTGTCAAAAAAGCGGGTAGTGGGTCAATTTGAAAATCACTGGCTCCGGGCCGTCAAAACGAAATCTAGTTGACAATACTGCCGGTCGCTTGGTAAGTTAGTAATACGACTGTAATATGATTGTAAGATGGAATTTGAAAATGAATATGAAGAATGATATACTATCCATCCTGCTAGAACGCCCCAAATTAGAAGCACTTTTATATCGTAGATCAAGTTGGTAAGAGAATAAAGGACGTGTATATTGCACCGGCGCCGGGAATTGAACCCGGTCTGGAACCTGCGATGGTTATATGTAGTTTTCAAGACTACCCGTGCAATCCGTACACTACGCCGGCTTCTCTTACCAGCTTGGTTTACGATTTTTTGCATCTAATACCCCCTTGGTGAAACAGTAATCCCTTGTGAATCTTCAGAGGACAGAGGTCATCGAGCGGATAATAAGAAGTGTACGCTCCTATGGAAAAGGGGGACTTGGGTCCCCCCAACAAAAGGTTGGACCCTTTTCCGCAAGAGCGTACGTTATTTATTTTTTAAGGAGCCAACCGTTTTGTTTTTTCCGTTGCAAATGCAACACCATACTTATAAGTCTTTTTACAATTTTCGTCAAGGGCCAACTAAACGGATTATGTCTTCAATTTTCCAAATCCTATCGGTTACTCCTGCCGCCATCGCAGGGGTTTTTCCTAATGATCGTACCGGATTGAGCGTCTTATGTGGTCGACAAAAGTTGTAATACATCAAGTGTAGAGCGACGGCATGCTCCAAATTTTCAATTTTCTTTGAAAATGCATTCGTTAAACGAGTGAAGCGCCGCATATTCATACGCATCGTGAGATTTTGGCGCTCTACATAGCTTGTAAACACTTTGGTCATGTCGGGTTTTCCTTGCATCACGTGTTTTTCTGAAGCGATACATTCAGAGGGACTGTAACGCTTTTCGCCTTCTTGTTGCGGTCCATACAGTTTTATGAGTATACCGTAGTCCACTTCGGAGCCAAATGCGTCTTCAATTGCCCAAACATACGCTCGGTGACCATCGGTTGTTAGTTGTACCCGATTGGCAAGCCGTTTCTTAAAGTCTTGCATGAACTCATGAGCACATGCGGCGTCACGACGCCCGATGTACCAGCTCGGAACGAGTTTTGTATCGGCGTCTATGGCTGTCCATGTCCACACGTCGCCATACCCAAATTGGCCTTTATGTTCTTCAGGCACGTTTTTATCCTTTGCGTAGCAGAATGACCAGATTTCATCACACTGAATGTGTTTACAAGGGAGATTGCGGAATACTTTATCTTGATATGCGACACAGGTTCTTCCCACTGCTTCTAAAAGACGGGTTACTGTTCCTTTTGCGGCGCCTGTCATGCGGCAAGTTGCTCTTATGGAGTTACCTTCTACCAAAGCGGTGATTACTTGCGTCTGCTTTTCAATAGTTAACTTATTCATTAAGCGTATTATACTTGCTCGGGTTAGTATATGTCAATAGGTGCTCGGGCAAGTATTGACATTTCCTGCAGACTTGATATACTGCTCTCATGTCCACATCCTCCACACATGCAAAAGAACTCTCAAAACTAGGAGCTGCTAAAGGTGGTAATGCTCGTGCAGAACTTCTTACCTCTCAAGAACGGAAAGAAATCGCCAGTATGGCTGTTAGAGCAAGATGGGCAAAAGAAAAAGGAGTACCTATTGAACAGATAGGAGGAGGGCAAGTATCCCCGCCTGCACAAGCTAGCAAAGAAGATAAAACGCCTCCCCAAGGACTCATTTCGCTTTTTCGAGGTACCTTACAAATGGGAAATGTAAGTTTTGCATGCCATGTTTTGAACAATGGAAACCGAGTAATAGCACAGTCAGAAATCGTAAAAGTATTGGCAGGCACGGCTTCAGGTGATTTACCGAGGTATATCTCAGCAGTTGCTATTAGCAAGTATATTAATGTCGCTGAAGTATCAAAAAAGACTATTAAATTTAAAGTGCCTGGAACACAGTATGAGGTAACAGGTTATGATGCTACGCTTCTGATAGAAATATGTGACGCTTATCTCAAAGCGAGAGATAATGAAAATTTAACCGCAACACAAGAGAAGTTGGCAAAACAAGCAGAAATTATCATGCGTGCATGTGCGAAGGTCGGTATTATTGCGCTCATTGATGAGGCTACTGGGTATCAAAAAATACGATCAGAAAACGCGTTGCGCCTTAAATTGCAGGCATTTATAGCCGAGGACATGCAGGAATGGGCAAGAATGTTTCCCGAAGATTTTTTCTTTGAACTTGCGAGACTGGAAAATATAAGTTATTCACCACGAGGTCGTCCATTGCGCTGGGGAAGATATATTATGAACTTTGTTTATCGTGCTATAGATAAAGATGTAGCAAAAGAGCTAAAAGACAAAATTCCTAATCCACACAAGGGACAAAATTTGCATCAATGGTTACGAGATTATGGTAAAGACAGGCTTACAGCTCAAATTCATCAGGTGTTAGGAGTTATGAAAACCTGCAAGAACATGGATGAATTTAGAGGAAAATTCAAGACGATTTTTGGGCACGAACCTGAGCAGCTTTCTTTTTTGGATTTAGCTGATTCTTCTGTGTCGCCTTCTTAACAATCTGCGCTGCCAATTTGTTTATATCCTTCATGAAAGTAGTATGCCATACGGGTTTACTCGTGTCTAGGCCATTTCATTTCAAATTGACCCACTACCTAATTCTTCCAGAAGTTCCCGCTCCCGACGGGAAAGATGTGTGGGGATCGTGAGCTGGATACGGACATACTGATCGCCCCTACCATTACCCCGCACGTTGGGCACACCTTTGCCGCGAAGACGAATGAGTGTCCCGGGCTGTGTCCCGGGCTGAACACGGATAGATAATGGTCCATCAATCGTCGGCACTTCCACCACCGCGCCAAGGGCTGCCTGCGTGAAGGTAATTTCCTGATCAACAATCAGATCATTGCCCTCCCGTTTAAACTGTTTATCGGGGTGTACCGCAATCACAATATCAAAATCATCAAACCGGATGCGTGATCCGGTATCCACCCCTGCCGGGATCTTAATTGTTTTTCGCGTTGTGCCCTCTCCTGCCCGGCCACGCGGCACGTGGACTTCTTTCGTTACCCCGCGTGCGGCCTCTAATAAATCTATGGTAATTTCATACACTTCCCGCCTGGCTCTCGTTTGACGTTGTGAAAACCCGCCACCAAAAAACTGTTCAAAGATATCGAACGGATCTATCGTTTGTTCAAAATCTGCTCCGAATGGCGAACCGCCGCCTGAAGACCACGAGTAAGTGAACGGTCCCTGTCCACCACCGAATGGCCCCTGGCCCGGAGCGCCCCCACCCATACCAGGTTGAAATGCGGCAGCTCCAAACTGATCATAGGTTTCTCGCTTTTTCGGATCCGATACGACCGCATACGCCTCGTTGATTTCTTTAAACTTTTCATTTGCCCCGGCGCTTTTATTGCGATCCGGATGCCACTCAAGCGCAAGTTTCCGGTACGCCTTCTTGATCTCGTCAACAGGGGCACTTTTGGAAACTCCTAATATGTCATAATAATCCCGTTTCGTCGCCATAGGCTTAGATTAGCACATGATGAATGAACTTGATGAGCACATGATACAAGGGGCGCGCTTCCGCGCGCCCAATTATATTATTCTTTTATTTTATTATTCGCTTATTTGTGTATTAACTCACGACCTCTCCCTCTTCCACCTTTTTCTCGTCCTTCTTCTTCCCGTTCCCCGATTGAGCCTTATCATCTCCCTGTTCTGCAGAAGGCTGAGCACTGTCCGCTGACGGCTCTGCGCCACCCGGCGGATTTTGATACGCTGCCGCTCCCACCTTCTGAACTATTTCAGAAAGCTCACTCGTTGCCTTTTCCAAATCTTCTTTGCTTCCCGTCTCCAGGATATCTTTGAGGGCCTTCGTTTTTTCCTCAACCGCCGTTTTATCCTCAGGCTTAACCTTATCCCCCATGTCTTTGAGCGTCTTCTCTGCGGTATAAATCATGTTATCCGCACGATTTCGGACTTCAATCTTTTCCTTTTTGGCGGTATCTTCCGCGGCATGCTCTTCAGCTTCTTTTCTCATCTTCTCGACTTCGTCTTTGGAAAGACCGGTCGAACCCGTGATCGTAATATTAGACACCTTGCCGCTTGCTTTATCTTTAGCGGTCACGTTGAGAATTCCGCTTGCATCAATATCAAAGGTCACCTCTACCTGCGGCACACCACGTGGCGCTGGCGGGATACCCGAAAGCACAAAACGGCCTAACGATTTATTATCGGTGGCCATCGGTCGTTCACCCTGGAGCACATTGATCTCAACGGACGTCTGACTATCAGCGGCGGTTGAAAATATTTCGCTCTTGCTCGTGGGAACGGTCGTGTTGCGCGTAATCAAAGGCGTTGAAACACCACCAAGCGTCTCGACCCCAAGCGTGAGCGGTGTCACGTCCAGAAGGACCACATCTTTGACGTCCCCGGAAAGCACCCCCGCCTGCACGGCAGCACCGATAGCAACCACTTCATCCGGATTGACCGACCGGTTCGGATCACGGCCAAAAAATGACTTGACCACTTCCACAACCTTTGGCATCCGCGTCATGCCACCCACCATAACCACTTCATTGATGTCGCTTATCTTCATCTTGGCGTCGGCCAAACACTTTTTGACCGGCTCAATCGACTTTTGGATAAGCTCGCCCACAAGCGACTCAAGCTTAGATCTGGTTAATTTCATCACCAGATGCAGTGGCCCCTCTTTCCCCTGTGTGATGAAGGGGAGATTAACTTCGGTTTCAAGCGAGCTGGAAAGCTCAACTTTGGCTTTCTCTGCCGCGTCCCTCAACCTCTGAAGAGCTTGCGGGTCGCTGCGCAGATCTACCCCGTGTTCTTTCTTAAACTCATCGGCAAAAAAATCAAGGATGACTTTATCAAAATCATCGCCGCCCAGATGGGTATCCCCATTCGTAGATTTCACTTCATACACGCCTTCTCCTAGTTCCAGAATCGAGATATCAAACGTACCGCCACCCAGATCATACACGGCGATCGTATGCACGTTTTTTTTGTCTAATCCGTACGCAAGCGCTGCCGCCGTGGGCTCGTTGAGAATGCGAAGTACTTCCAGTCCCGCGATCTCTCCGGCCTGTTTCGTTGCCTGCCGCTGACTATCGTCAAAATAAGCAGGAACGGTGATGACTGCTTGCGTGATCGCACCACCCAAATATTTCTCTGCGTCGGCTTTGATTTTAGAAAGCACTTTGGCAGAAATTTCCTGCGGGGTGAACTGCCGGCCTTCGACTTCCACGACAGCCATGTCATTTTTACCGGATTTGATCGTATACGGCAACCACTTCGCGTCCCGCTGCACAGAATCGTCGGAATACTTACGCCCCATGAGGCGTTTCACGGAAAATACGGTCGATTTGGGGTTGATGACCATTTGACGTTTTGCCACGTCACCCACAATATTTTTTATGGGATCCACGACGGATGGAACGGTATTTTTCCCTTCTGCGGAATGGATCACTTTGGGAGATCCTCCCTCCATAACTGCCACACATGAATTTGTTGTTCCCAGATCAATACCAATTATTTTTGCCATATGTACCTTTCTAGAAGCTCTTTCCAATGCAAAGCATTGGATTAGAGATTCTTGAACCCTCCTAAGACCGCTCTTCGAGCCGTGTACGAATAGTACCTAAAGGCGAGAAGTAAGGTCAGGAGGGCCTTATTTATATATATTATATAGTATTTTTCTTTCCAACCTTCACCTGTGCTACCCGGATGATCTTTCCGTGGAGCATATATCCGGGAAGCAATTCTTGGACAACCACGTTATCTTCCCCATCAACGACTTCAATGCACTCCATGCTGCCGGGATCAAACAGCGCTCCTGCGACCATAAACTTCACCACTCCCTGCGACGCAAAAAATGCATCTAATTCCTTTAGGACTAAGGCTAACCCGCTGTCCTCTAGATGTTTCTGGGCCCGCTCCAGTGTGTCCACCACCGGCAATAACCTGGTTATCACGGACTGAGCGGCATATCCCCTGATTTCTGCTTTTTCTAGCCCGGACCGTTTTTCTAAATTCTGATAATCCGCCAGCGCCCGCAGATATTTACTTTTCCATTCCTCTGCTTGCTTCTGCAACTCAACAAATTGTTCATCTGTTTTCTTTGTCATATTTGGACTCACCAACTGGCGGCAAATTCATCAATCAGTCCGCCCAAATAATGAACAACAGGGATGATGCTCGGATAGTTTAACCTTGATGGGCCCACTACGCCAATCGCCCCGGACACATGCGGCGTCGTAAACTTCGTATAGATGAAGCCACACTGGGACAAATTTTTTCCTCCTAGTTCATCGCCCAATAGTATCGCCGATACATCATCGTGGGACTCTAGAAGCTTCCACCAATAGTCAAATTCATCCAACGTTCCCAATAAATCATGCGTCAGATCATAATCAAAAAACTCCGGACTATCCAGGATATGAGCAGTACCTGCATAATAGAGGTCGCCATCTTTTGTCGCAGTAATCGCGAGTGATTTTGTACGATCAGCGAGCGCTTTCGTTGCTTCCCGCAATAGCTTATCTATCTCTTGACGGTAGTCCCAGATCTTATCTTTTACCGCGACCTCTTCGGCGACAGACATATCCTTGGTTTTCATGAGGTGATCGACGTAGTAACGCATGGCCACGGGTGTCGGAGCTCTCCCTGAAGAAGTGTGCTGCTGATGGAGGAGTTTCATATCCGTGAGCCTCACCATCTCATTTCGGATGGTTGCGGGAGAAACTCCTAAAGAATATTTTTTATCCAACGTCTCGCTACCCACCGGCTCTGCTGTCGCGATATATTCCTCGATGATAGCGTTAAGGATTTGAATTTGTCGATCTGAAAGATTTGGTATTTGATCCATGATTAGCACTAATATACCTCGAGTGCTAACCCTTGTCAATACCCTTCTTATTCTTCATAATGATGATGTATGAAAAAACTTCCTCAACTCCTGATCGGACTCCTCCTCCTTGTCGCTATTCCCGTTACGATATTTCTCGCTGGACAACGGCAGGAAATCAGAAAAAAAGCCGCTCCCGCAACGACCATGGCCATTATCCCGGCATCAATCACTAAAAAAGTGGACGATGTATTCACCGTAGAAGTTACCATCGACACCGGCGAAAATCAGATCGTTGCCATCGAACTTCATATCACATTTGACGAAACGAAACTGGAAGCGAAAACCATCACCAACGGCTCTTTGTTTCCCAATGTTCTGGCTTCCGGTACTATTGAGCCTGGTGCGGGTTCAATTACCGTCGGGGCGGCAGATGCAAAAGAACCAGTACGGGGGGTTGGCACTGTGGCTACAATTACATTCCAAGCAAAAGAAAAAACAGACGCTCCTGCCGCCATCAGATTTGCGTCCAACACGTTCGTCGGAGGGTTAAGTGAAGGAGCAACAAACGTGTTGGTAGGGACGACTCCCTCATCCGTCACCATCGCCAATAGTATTGTCCAAAACACCCTCACTACGACCCCAAGTCCGACACTAACCATCACACCGAGTAAACCCGCTTCGCAATCGAGTCCATCCGGCGAGGCTACAACAACTCCTACGGCGACGCCTACGACAGCAGTCACGACACAGCTATCTATCGTCTCACCGGTGGCAAATGATACTGCCACTACTCATAAACCGACCATACAAGGCAAAGCTGTACCGGGATCAACCATCACGGTCACGGTGTATTCCACGCCGCAAACGGTAACGCTCACGGCTGACGCAAACGGCAACTGGAGTTTTACCCCCGATGCGCCCCTTGAGGCTGGTCCTCATAATATTGTCGTTTCCACGACTGACCAAAGCGGTCAAACACAAACTGCTACTGCGGCCTTCGTCGTGGCAGCTTCAGACATACAGATAGGTGGGTCGGAAAGCACAATCCCTGTTTCCGGGACTATGGAAAATACCTTGTTGCTCATCTTGATAGGTATTGCATTCATACTTATGGGCGTTGTCATTCCCGCGCTTAGTTCCATATGAAAATCTCTTTCACGGCTCGGGTCGCAAATAAAACCATGTCCGTCATCTCATTTGTGGCACTTCTCGTCTTTTTGCCACTCCTCCTTTTGGCCGTCTATCAGACGGCAACGATCATATCCAGAGCCACGGGTACTCAAGCAAATATCATGGTCGATGTAAGTGTCCAGACCCGCCAAAAAGTCGACCCTACGTTCATGCATGCATTTGCCCAAGGAGGAGAGGAAACCGACAATTGGTTGACCCCCATACTAAAAGAGGTGACCGCACTCAAGCCGGCACGCATACGTATCGATCATATCTATGATTATTACAATATTGTCAACAAAAAAGATAATACACTCTCATTTGATTTTTCCCGGCTCGATCTGATTATCGATGCCATCAGCCAGACCGGCGCGACGCCAGTTATCTCCCTATCCTACATGCCGGCAGCAATCGCCAAAGACGGAAAAATCATCAATCCGCCCACCAACTGGGATGACTGGGCACTCGTCGTCCAAAAAACAATTGAACACGTGAGCGGGCAATCCCAAAAGAATCTTTCCGGAGTATATTATGAAGTTTGGAATGAGCCGGATCATGAACAATTCGGCGGATGGTCTCTTAGTGGAGATAAAAATTATCTCACTCTCTACCAGAATGCAGCCAAAGGCGCCTCTGCCGCCACACAAACCCGCCCCTTTTTCTTCGGTGGACCGGCAACCACTGGTCTTTATAAAAACTGGATCGTAAAACTCGTAGAAAGCGGGGCAAGGCTCGATTTCCTCTCTTGGCATTCATACCTTGACGACCCCATGCGTTTTCGGGAAGATCAAAACAATCTCATCTCTTGGCTCATACGGTACCCGGAAGCCGTTCTTCTTCCGAAACTCATCACAGAATTCGGATTTACCGGCGCCAAAGATATACGATACGGCAATCAGTTTGCTGCGGCCTATACCGCCGCGGTGTTTCGGCAACTGGCAACGGCAGGTCCCCAAGGACTTTTTACCTTTCAGATCAAAGACGGGCCCAATCAGGAAAAAGGAGATGGATGGGGACTTATCACTCATCAGTCACAAGGAAAAACTCTTAAACCTCGCTATTATGTCTTCTCATTCCTTGATCGTATGGCCGGCACCCAACTGTCTGTGACCGGAGAAGGGACATGGGTAAGTGCTCTTGCTACCCAACAGGGAGAAACTATGCGTATTCTCCTCGTAAATTACGACGCAACCGGCAATCATACCGAAACTGTTCCGGTGCGCATTACCAATCTGAACAATGGCACGTATACATACGCCCAACAATATCTTCAGGGATTGCTGCCCGACGAGGCTAAAACCACAACAGAAATTATTTCAGACGGAACCCTTTCAAAGCAACTCTTCATGCCCGCACAGAGCGTCGTTCTTCTGGAAATCTCCAAAAAATAACCCATTAATCAATCTTATCCTGTACTCCGCCGTTTATCACCTCGCGCGCCGGTTCAAAGAGAACAGCGGGCATCCGACGGACCCGCTTGAGCATGGAAAGAAACGAATGCACTTCGCCCACCCCCATCACCCAAGAGAGAAAGATATAAACACCCAGTCCAATAGTCGTGGTCATGCCCGTCAACAGGAGGAGACCAAACGTGCGCGTCGTATCAAATACCAGTTGATCCAGTATTTTAAGGGGAATATATACCGCCACTCCGGCAATCAGGGCCGCAACCGACATTTTCATGAGGGGAACAAAAAACTCTCTGCGTGAAAATGATTCCAGTCGTTTGTCTAATAATACAAACAGAGCCACAGCCTGTGCAATACTTGCAATAGAGGTAGAAAGACCAAGGGACCAAACCGGCAACCGCAACCACGTGATAAACATAATCGAGAGCAATGCATTGCCCAGGATGCTGCCGACGGCCACGACCACAGGGGTCTTACTATCATAGAGTGCATAATACGCACGTGCTAAAAGATTAATGGCTGCTTGAGCCCCTAGGGATAGGCTAAACATGGAAAGCGTCATCCCAGTAAGCACGGTCGCTTCCCAATCAAACCGTCCGGCACCAAATATAAGCCGCACGATGGGCGTCCGGAGGATAATAAACAAAACGCTCACGGGCAATATAAAAAATAACATCTGATGAAGCGACGTGATAATGGATCTCTTGAATTCATCCTTATCATTATTTGCGGCCGATAGCGAAAGCGATGGAAGTGCCGCCTGAGCGATGGTTACCCCAAATAAACCAATGGGCAACTGCTGGAGATGTTGAGCAAAATTAAATATCGTCACCATCCTGGCGCCCAGAAAACTAGCGAGCATAAGATCAACCGTCGTATCGATCTGTGATGCGGCCAACCCCAACGTTCTGGGGGCCATGAGTTTCATGACATCCCGTACTCCTTTATGATTCAAATCCACGACATACTGATGCCGGTATCCTAAAGAGATGAGCACTGGTATCTGTATAAGCATAAAGAGCATCGCCCCAATGCCAACGCCTATGACGGGAGCAAACAATCCAAGCGTGGGCGTAAACACGATAATTCCGAGGATGATGCCTATGTTGTACACAACAGGAGCAAGCGCCGGCACTAAAAAAGACCGAAATGACTGGAGAATACCGGTGAAAAAATTTCCCACTAATAATGGTGCAACTTGAAGAACTAAAATAAGCCTGGTAAACTGGGCCATCTGGTTGATTTGCGCTGTCGTAAATCCGGGAGCAAACAACCGTGATATATCCGGCGCCCAGATAAACATCGGGATCACCACAAGGGACAAGAGAAAAAGCGACGCGTTAATGATCGTTGATGCCATCCTCCAGGCCTCTTCCTCTTTTTCTCCCGTTAAATATCGGGTAAATACCGGTATGAAGGAGGTGGTCAAAGCACCCATCACCAGAAGCTCAAAAAGAAAATTCGGGGTGCGAAATGCCGCAAAATATACACCCAACTCATCGGTGCTAAAACGGGCAGCAAGCATCCGGTCTCGCAGAAGTCCCAAAAATCGTGAAGTCGCAACCATCGACGCAAGAATAAGAGCGGCTGACCCAATCGATGTTTGCCGCCGTGTAAATATCTGCCAGAACGTGCGTTTCATCTCCACTATTATAGTGGAACGCTCCTTGACCAGCTAGAGACCAATACGATATACTCGTGCGTATGCCTATCACCAAACAAGCGATCAAAAAACTCCGACGAGACCGAACACTCGAAACCCACAACGCCAAGGTCCGCATGAGTCTGCGTGAATCGATCAAATCCGTACGCCGGAATCCGACCGTCAAGGCGCTCTCACTTGCGTTTAAGCATCTGGATAAAGCTGCTAAAATTCACGTTGTCCATAAAAATAAAGCCTCACGTCTCAAATCCCGCCTCTCCCATCTTCTCAAATCGAAATAATCCGACCAATCCAGACCAATAAATGAATAAATGGGCAAATGATTGAATCATTCAGTAATTTTATTATTCATTGGTCGGATTGGGTTATTGGTAAATTGGTCGGATTCGCCTTATACTAGGCATATGCCTGCCAAATCCATCGCTATCAATCTACTAGGTCAAGAGGACCTCAAGCATACCCCTCAAGGCCGGCTAATCGGTTGGGCGCTAACCTATGGACGGTATATCATGATCGGCACGGAAATCGTTGTCCTTCTCGCTTTTATCTCCCGATTTAGTCTGGACCGCAAACTGACGGATCTTAAGGAAGAAATTAACCAAAAGCAAGCTATTTTGGAAGCCAATAGCGGTCTTGAGCTTGAAATCAGAAGACTGCAGGATCAATTAGTGAAGACAAAACAAACGATGACCAATCAACAAATTCCACTCAATACGCTCACACTCCTTCAGACGCTCTTGCCTACTGATGTCTATGCGGAAAAGCTGGAAGTTGCCTCAGATCGTCTTTCCGTTGATGCGATCGCAGGGACGACCCATGGATTTTCCCAATTTCTCACAAATCTTCAAGCGACCAAACAATTTTCCCGTATCGATATCGGGGATATTAAAAAAAACGCGCTTACCGGTATAGAATTTAAATTCACTGCATTTCTCTCTAATAAATCCAGATGAAAAACCTTTTACCTTTTTTGACTTTCCCGCCTGCAACGCTTTGCGTAGCATTGCGGGCAGGTGACTTTTGACTTTTTTAAAGTATGCCTTTTAATTACAAAACAGAACTCCATCGTTATAAACGATATTATCAATCTATTGGGGAGGTAGCTATCAAACCACAGACGCGGGCATATACAACCGCGATATTTTCATTTTTGGCAATCTCTCTTTTTGGATGGTATGCCATCCGACCTACACTCCAAACTATCCTTTTTCTCCAAAAAGAAATTGACGACAATAAACTCGTCAACATACAGATGGAAGAAAAAATCGGAAAACTCATCGAGGCCCACGCCACATATCAGAGCGTTCAATCGGACTTGCCGTATCTCGCCCAGGCACTACCTCCCGCTCCGGAGGTACTCACCGCCATTGGACAAATCCGCAATATCGCCATCATCCGGGGTGCATCCATATCTGCTATTACCAGTTCAGGCACACCGCTATTATCCAAAGAAGAAAACGCTCCGAATAAAACTACGACCATCAAATCAAGCCGCAAAGTCAAATCCGTCCCACTCTCCGTCATCGTCGTCGGGACATTCAATTCTCTCCAGGGAATCATAGAGGATATACTCTCCCTGCGCAGAATCGTCACCATAGAAACGTTGAATTTTACTCCTAATAGAGAATCAGAACAACAGCTATTGTTTGGAAGCATCCCGCTGAAGCTTGTCATGAAAGTAAACGCGCACTATATTGATACTGACTGACCTATGCCAGGTAGTGAAAATTCGACCGCATCGCGAAGCGATGCTGGATGCCTGGCAGACGAAGCAAGTATTGAAACGTATGAATATCGAATAAGTGATTGAGCATCAATCATTTGTCGAATTTCTACTACCTGGTATGGATAACGACCGCGACCTACTCTTAGTTTCCGTATTCACATTTTTCACCGTATTGCTATGGATTTCATTTGAACTTATTAAAACTGCCAAAACGACTACGGTGACCGCACCGGTTGCACAAATTGTCACACCGCTTTCCGCCACCATAGACACGCAGATATTCTCCGAGCTCAAAACGCGAAAAACATACTAATATGCATGCGGTTACACTTGCACGAAACGCGCGTACGTATCACAATGGTTAAACCATGATAACTTCTCCATCGCCCTATCGCCCCTTTCGGATCCCCACCATTCTCGGTCTCCTATTGGTCGTCATACTCGTGAGCACTGTTATCGCGCTATTTGAATGGTATGGGCGAAAACCTTCTTCTGCTTCCGAATCCATCGTTCCCGCCGACGTGATCGTATCAAATATTTCCGACACAGGATTTACGATCGTATGGACCACGTCAAACCCAGCAACTGGTAACGTCACACTCCTCACACCCAAACACACACCATCGACCTATTTTGATGATCGAGATACGACAGGAAAAATGAAAGCCTACGTCACCCACAGTGTTACCGTGCGCAGTCTTTCGCCCAGCACTTCCTATACGTTTCGCATCCTCTCAAACGGAAAAAGCTACACGGAAGGCGACAAACCTTATGCAGCGACCACGGCTACAACGATATCCGGTGGAGGCACGCTCCTTGAACCGGCATATGGCACGATCAACGACGAAGGAGGTCTCCCTGTTGCTGGAGCAGTTATCCTTTTGACCATTGAGCAAGGACAGCTATTATCTACCGTCACCTCACCATCCGGCTCGTGGCTTCTGTCTTTGGGATTTGCCCGCAATGCATCACTGACGAAATATCTCAACGGGGAGGGAAGACTCACCGAAACAATACGGGCGCTCTCCAATAATCAGGAAGCCAGCGCGATCACCGACACGCTCAACGATTCTCCGGTACCGACCATGACGTTAGGGAAAACCTATGATTTCCGTAAACAACAGGCCACAGGTGGAAAAAACACCCCGCTTACAGATAACACGAAAGAGACGCCATCAGTACTCGGAGATACAACAACCACCAAACCCTCCACGGTCAAAATCGTCAGTCTGTCCTCTCCAGCCAAAAATGCAGCGCTGACGAGCGCTTTGCCGCTTATTACGGGTACCGGTATCCCGGGAAAAACCGTTTCTGTCGTGATGGGTATCACAAACCCCACGAGCGGTACTACTACCGTAGCAAACGACGGCATCTGGCGCTATACTCCAGCCAAATCTCTTGGCGCAGGGAAGCAAAGTGTCACCATAACGTCTGTTGATGTACGCGGCAAACCCGTTGCCATTACCCATACCTTCACCATTCTCAAAAGCGGAACCCAGGTGCTTGGCGATGCCACACCGTCAGCGAGTCTCACGCCTACATTTACGCCGGCGCCAACAGCCACCACCGAAGCATCTGCATCAGCCACACCGACGCCGCAACTTGAAGGCCAACCTGTGCCCACAAGTGGGACCTCCCTACCGACCCTCCTGATACTGGTCATCGGAGCCGGATTTCTCACGAGTGGACTCATTTTCTTCTTTCTATAACCCTTGACCAGCCTCTCTTGATATTCTACTGTAGAGATAGGCCATTCTTATTCCACACCGTTTCTATGACAGATCCGATAACGCAAACCCCAATTGACGATGCGACGCAGCAAATGAGTTCTGCTCCTGCTAATTCATCACCAACCGATTCCACTCCTGATGTATTAGACCTCCCCTATTCATCACGACAACAAGAACAATTTCCTCAAGATCAGGTACTCATTCCCCCTCCGGTTATCAAAAAAAGCAACAACAAATCTCTTATCGTTGCCGTTCTTTTATTACTCTTTGCCACCATTCCCCTGACTGTCTCCTTCACCTCTCAACAACGCCAAATCGCTGACATTAGGAACAGAGCAGCGATTGATTGCGGCGCTTACCCCGTGATCACCTGTCCTGATGGGTCTCAAGCATGCCGCGCGTCTCAATGTCCGGTTTCCGGAGGGGGATGCGGGCCCGGAAGTGCCAGTTGTTGCGATGGGAAATCTCCGGGAACCGTAACCTGCGGTGGCGCTGTCGGATCGTGTTTTATCAACGGACAAATAGATGGCCACGATGTCTGCGGTTTTCAATTCGCAGGAGTATGTCCCGCTGGAGCATGTGTGAGAGAAGGATCCGGCGGTGGACCGACGTATTGGCCCGGAAGAAGATGTAACGCAGACGGATCTGGGTATATTCAAGGATCTGAAGGAGAATGTAACGCTGGCAATCCTGACGATACTACCTGCGGCTGTGTTTACGGCGATAGACCTGGAGATATTGGACCCATGACATGCCGGACAAAAACGGTACCGCCAATCATAATATCGCAAAATCCGTCCGTGGCAAACTGCTCTTCAGGAAATGCAACACCAACTTCCACGCCCATTAGCGGCAATACTCCTACTCCCACACGCGGTGGCGGAAGTAGTCCAACTCCCACTCCCGGCGGTGGAGGAACTCCCACGCCTACGCTGCCTCCCGGCGTTTCTCCAACTTCCACGCCCACTCCTATCCCCGGTAGTACATGCGAGCTGATTAAAGTTTACAACTCCTCCGGCACCGATATCACCGCAAGCCTCAAAGACGGCAGCAAGAAGCTGGGGATCGGCGAAGAAGTCACCATAGCAACCACAAAAGGAAGTGCAACCAAAGCCCGCTTCCGTATCCAAGGCATTGCAGACTGGGCAGAAAATGATCCGTCCAAGACAACGACCACGGAATACCGGTTAACCATACGGATTCCATCAGCCCTCACGCAAACACAAGGAACATTTGAGGTAGAAGTGTTTGTCAATGGTGTATGGAAATAAACGTATGCCAGGTAGTGAAAATTCGACCGCATCGCAAAGCGATGCTCACTGCCTGATGCATGATGAGTAATCTGGTAGAACATCGATGTGATCGATAAAATTATCTGATCTCTTGTCGAATTTCTACTACCTGGTATGAGATTTTTCAAAAAATACTGGCATTTGATCTTTGTAAGCATCCTCACGGTCGTTTTGGGGATAGTCACCCTATTGACCACCCAGAAACTCAATCAAACAACGCCCATAGCTCCCAACGTTCCCCAGATCAAACCTAAAGCCGTGGAACCTGCCTGCAAACTCACCTTTTCTGTCATACAACCGACGGGAACTCCGACGTCAACGCCAACCTCAACATTGACTCCGGGTCCTACGGCCACTCCGGGGCCAACGGCAACCCCTGGCCCTACAGCTACACCCGGGCCAACAGCAACACCCAAACCAACGGCTACTCCAAAACCAACCAAAACGCCCACGCCCACGCCCACCATGACAGGAGCACCGACGCCGACGAAGACCCCTACACCGACGTCCACGCCAAGACCTATTGTTGAATCATCTCCTTCTGCCCAACCCGTACCAAAAATCCCGGTTGCTGGCGCAGGACCGACGATACTGGGAGCTTCTATTATTGCGGGAGGATTTCTGTTCCTGGTGTTGGGATTATTATTCTAACGACAGAAACGTATTTTTTATCCCACTTCCTATTGACCTGACTTAGGTTATCTACTACTGTGGATATAGTACCAATTCGCCGTACATCGTTAGGCGTTTCATTCTATGGCAGATATTCTTGATTCCGCCCAAGCGCAAATTAACAACGCCGCACAACAAGTGGGTGGTCCACCGGACCCCGCAAATGTTGATCTTGGTGAGTTAGATCTTCCATATTCATCACATGCTCATCAAAATAACAACAATCAATCGACAATTTCAAATGACTCCGTTGTTCCCACAGAAACGCCCCCAATGCCCAAATCCCCGCGCCCCACCGGAGCGGCCGTATCAACACTTCTTTTTCTTTTTGTGACACTCCCTCTCTCTGTTTATTTTATCTCTCAACAACGCGCATTGACGGACCAACGCAGTAAAGCCGCGTATGTCACAAAAACAAGCGAACTGTATGTTGCCAATCTGAATAAAACGTCATTTTCCGTCATATGGAAAGAAGAAATACCCGCAAAGGGTTGCGCGGTGGCCAAAAATATCAAAACACAAAAAGAAACAAGGGCTTGCGATGACATCCTCTCGCGTATGCATCTGGTCACCCTCACCAACCTTGATCCGTACTATTCCTATGCAGTCGCAGGACAAGGCGGAGGAAAAATAAAGCTTCATCCGTTTTTTGGTAATTCCATTATCAGCGGATTATTTGATAAGACAAAGCCACCTTCCCGTATTGTCCAAGGAACCATTAATCAAGCAAATGGTCAACCCCTTAAGGACGCATTTGTCATCGTCTCGCCGTTTCTTACCGACCGATTCTACTTTCCTGTAGCCTCCTACACCGATCAAAACGGAACATATGCCATTGATACGTCACTTATTGACGCCCAAAATCCAAAACCTTACGAATTGATTATCGTAGAAGTTGTCAATCGGCAGGGACAAACGCTTATCGAGCAAAAAATTCCGAGTCCATCTGGCAATCAAATCGCTACGATTACGTTACTTCAATAACTATGAACACGATAAAAATAATTATCCGCAGCATGGTGCTATGTTTTATAGTAAGCGTAAGTATCGTGATTGCCTTTTCTCCAAAAATTTTTGCCGCGGATAATATGTGCAATGTCAATCCCGGTTCATGTGATAGTCCGGCAGAATGGGAAGCAGGATGGTATGCAGCGCGCGAGCCGGAGAATCAAAATGCCGCTCCGGCCCAGGCAGAATATACCCAGCGCAACGAAGGAAATGTCGGAGAAGCCCCACCGGACCGGCCCGTAGAAATTATCCGCCTCGCCGGAGAATCAAACTCCACCAATAGGAGTGATATTGCAGCAAATGACGCAGCAGCACGAGGTGGTGATGCAGTCAATCCAAGCAAAAGAACAGCAGATGCAATCCAGCTTGATCCGAAGACTCTTCAACCCATCGGGATAACAACAAGCGGAACGACCGGATCAAGTGGAGGAGCTGCTGCAGCATGTTATGGGATCGGCGGAGGCCAAGTAGAACGGGACTGTCTGGCCCGGGCTGCAAGCGGCACCTACACATCAGGGGCATGTCGGGGACTCTCCGTCGCCCAATGCGCCGCATTAGGACGGGCTGTATATTGCAATGGATCACAAGAAGCAGCAGGAACTTCTCGAGGAGGCGAATTTTTAAGCTGCGGCAAAACATCAACCAACGGATGCGGACAAGTCGATGTGTTTGATGGCAACGATACGCTTATCGGATTTGTCATCGATAAATCCGGATGCGGGGGTCAAACGACGACGACAACCACTCAAAATGCCCCTCCCCGTGATATCACGACGACAATCGTTACAACGCTTAATCCTACGCCTACTCCCACTCCCGCCCCTGTGTGTGAGACCATCCGCATTTACAACTCCTCCGGCACCGATATCACCGCAAGCCTCAAAGACGGCAGCAAGAAGCTGGGGATCGGCGAAGAAGTCACCATAGCAACCACAAAAGGAAGTGCAACCAAAGCCCGCTTCCGTATCCAAGGCATTGCAGACTGGGCAGAAAATGATCCGTCCAAGACAACGACCACGGAATACCGGTTAACCATACGGATTCCATCAGCCCTCACGCAAACACAAGGAACATTTGAGGTAGAAGTGTTTGTCAATGGTGTATGGAAATAAACGTATGCCAGGTAGTGAAAATTCGACCGCATCGCAAAGCGATGCTCACTGCCTGATGCATGATGAGTAATCTGGTAGAACATCGATGTGATCGATAAAATTATCTGATCTCTTGTCGAATTTCTACTACCTGGTATGAGATTTTTCAAAAAATACTGGCATTTGATCTTTGTAAGCATCCTCACGGTCGTTTTGGGGATAGTCACCCTATTGACCACCCAGAAACTCAATCAAACAACGCCCATAGCTCCCAACGTTCCCCAGATCAAACCTAAAGCCGTGGAACCTGCCTGCAAACTCACCTTTTCTGTCATACAACCGACGGGAACTCCGACGTCAACGCCAACCTCAACATTGACTCCGGGTCCTACGGCCACTCCGGGGCCAACGGCAACCCCTGGCCCTACAGCTACACCCGGGCCAACAGCAACACCCAAACCAACGGCTACTCCAAAACCAACCAAAACGCCCACGCCCACGCCCACCATGACAGGAGCACCGACGCCGACGAAGACCCCTACACCGACGTCCACGCCAAGACCTATTGTTGAATCATCTCCTTCTGCCCAACCCGTACCAAAAATCCCGGTTGCTGGCGCAGGACCGACGATACTGGGAGCTTCTATTATTGCGGGAGGATTTCTGTTCCTGGTGTTGGGATTATTATTCTAATTGAGTCTGAATATACTCATGGATCGCAGAGAAGCTGTCCTTTGGTACGAGCGTGTAACGCCCATACATCCACAATGGTGGTTCATATAATAAATCAACAAATGAGATCCGTTTGGATTCATTCGTACCCATCTTTATCATTGCTTTTCCTACTGTCGCAAGTTCACCGATGCGCATATCCGTCGTCGTCGCCCGGTCAAACGCCTCAATAAGTGACCGCGCCCGTGACAGCGAGACCCACGTAGAAGGATTTTTTATTTTGCCAAGAAGCGCCATGAGCACGTCTTGCTGACGCCGACCGCGGGCAAAATCGCTCCCTTCATCTCCTTCAGCGTGACGACTGCGCACATACGTAAGAGAACGCTCACCATTCATGTGTTGTATTCCTTGGATAAACGTCACCGCTTCATATCGGCAGGCAAATGTCCGGTCCCCATCACACAGGTCATTTTCTTTTCCCGCGATCGGAAACTCTGAATCGGTAAACGTTTTCGGAATGGTAATATCTATGCCTCCCACGATATCAATCGTGCTTTCAAACCCTGAAAAATCGATAAGTAAAACATAATGAATAGGGAGACCCACCACATCCTTCACAAGTACTTTTGCAAGGGTGAGCCCTCCGCCCTCCTTTTTCACCTCACCATAATGATAGGCACTATTTATTTTATCCTTGAGCGTGTCATTCCAGAGATCGCGGGGTACGGAAATCATCGCCGTTTTTTGTTTATGAATATCAAACGTAAGTACCAAAATGGTATCCGTCAAGTCTGCCCCCTCGTGACTCCCGCCACCTATGCCAAGGAGGAGGATATTGGTCCGGCCATCCTGTGATTTGAGGTCAACGCCTGTATTAAATATAAGTTTATAAGCGGTCATGGGAGTTAAACCCGTGGCAACCATAAACGACTGAGCCAAAAAAATCATTTTTGCCACACCAAGAATCAACATAAACAACACGATGATAACAGTACCCTTGGTTATTCCGGGAATCATAATCCGCTTCATCTTAGGTTGCATAATTTATGAGGGTATGGAGGTGGCGTTCTCAATAAGTGATGAAAACTTTTGAGCATCCAAACTCGCGCCTCCCGGCAATACGCCGTCAATTGCAGGTTGAGTCATAAACGCCGCGACGTTATCTGGCGTCACACTCCCTCCATAAATGACACAGAAAACATGAGTTTTTGATTTGATAGATTGGATGACCTGTTGCGCATTTTGGGGAGAATCACTTTTTCCGGTACCGATTGCCCACACCGGCTCGTAGGCTACCGCATCCACACCCGCAGGCACAAGGGTTATATCATCCGGAACACAATAGAGGACAGATAACCCTTCTAATTTCGCTTGAGACGTTTTTTGTGCAAGAACTTCGTCAGTTTCGTGAAAATTCTTTCTCCGTTCAGAATGACCGATAATAACCCACTGAGCGAGTTCTTTTATTTGTCTGGCGTTCACTTCTCCTGTGTACGCGCCTTGGGCAAACGGCGACACATCCTGCGCTCCCAGATCTATCGGAAGCTTTAACCGGTCTATTTCTTGCTTCATCATATAGAGAAGCGTGTAGGGAACACAGAGCACCACAGTCATGTTTTTCCATTGGATAATTGGATTATTGGATAATTGGATATTCCATTCTTGAAGCCATTGCTTCGCTTCAAGAGTGGTTTTATTGCTCTTCCAATTTCCGGCGATGAGCACGTTCTTCATTATGCTAATATTATATGTTATGTCCGACACCCTCCTCAATGACTTAAACTCCGAACAACAAAAGGCGGTTTTACAGACGGATGGTCCGGTACTCATTTTTGCTGGTGCCGGAAGCGGAAAAACGCGCGTCTTGACGGCTCGTGTCGCATACTTAATAGCCCAAAAAAGTGTTGACCCCCACCACATTCTCATGGTCACCTTCACCAATAAAGCGGCCAATGAAATGAAAGAGCGCATCGCCAAACTCCTATCAAGCTACAACCTACAAGCTACAACCTACAACCTCCCCTTCGCCGGCACGTTTCATTCGCTTTGTGTCAAAATTCTTCGCCACGATGGAAAAGAGATTGGTATTTCTCCTGATTTCCTTATCTATGACAGCGAAGACCAACTGGATTCGGTGAAAATGGTGATGAAGACACTTGATATTTCCACAAAAAATATAAATCCCGGTGCCGCCCTCCATACCATTTCCCAGGCAAAAAATGAGCTCATTTCGGCCACCGAATACCCACAATATGCACGCGGGTATTTTCAGGAAACAGTCGCCCAAATATATCTCTCATATCAAAAACTCCTCCATGAAAGCGCTGCATTGGATTTTGATGACCTTCTTATGTATACAGTCAAACTGTTAGAAAAATCCGCCTCTACGCTCGGCCGCTATCAAGAACAATATCACTATGTACTCGTTGATGAATATCAGGACACCAACCGCGCGCAATATACGTTGACAAAACTCCTTTCCGGGAGATGGCACAACCTCTGCGTCGTGGGAGACGCATCACAATCCATCTACCGTTGGCGGGGTGCGGATTTCCGAAATATCGTCAACTTCAAAGCGGACTTTCCCGACGTTGCTGTATTTCATCTGGAGCAAAACTACCGATCTACCCAAACCATCCTGGATGCAGCATTCGGCGTCATCTCAAAAAATACGAGCCATCCTGTACTCAATCTGTGGACAGAAAAAAAAGCCGGTGACAAAATCACCCTCTATGAAGCGAGGACGGAACACGATGAAGCCCTATTTCTTGTGCAAACGATCTTGCAGTCGGGTCGCCCTTTCACCGACTTTGCCGTCCTTTATCGTACTAACGCCCAATCGCGCGTCATTGAGGAAGCATTGCTGCATGCCGGTGTCCCCTATACGCTCGTGGGCGGCACACGCTTCTATGAGCGGAAAGAGATTAAAGATGTTTTAGCATACCTGCGGGTTCTGGCAAACTCAAAAGACACGGTGTCTACCAGCCGCATAGGGAAACTTGGAAAGGCAAGAATGGAACGGTTTTTCAAATTTGCCCAAACCATTCAGGAAGATGCCAAACTCATTGAGCTTACTACGCTGGAACTTATGGATAAGACGCTTGACGTCACAGATTATCTGTCTCTCTATAATGCCAACGTAGAAGAGGAAGCCTATCGGCTGGAAAACATTAAAGAACTTCGATCTGTCGCCACCGAATTTCCTAAAATTCAGGAATTTTTGGAAACCGTGGCGCTCGTCGAGCAGGAATACCAACCTAAAAAACAACGCGAGACTGACGCAAAACGGGAAACGGTCACCCTCATGACTCTGCATGCGGCCAAGGGCCTAGAATTTTCCGTTGTATTTATGGTCGGCATGGAAGAGGGACTATTCCCTCACAGCAGAAGTCTCATGGATAAGGATGAATTAGAAGAAGAACGACGGCTTTGTTATGTAGGAATCACACGTGCCAAAGAACGGCTCTATATCAGTTTTGCCAACCGGCGACTGTATTTCGGAACCAGAACCCAAAACATGGTTTCACGATTTTTATCTGACATACCAGAGCATGCGCTCGAGCTATCCGTGTCGCTCAATGCAGATAGGGGCTTCCACACCGATGACTTTCTTTTATAATTTCAAAGCCAGGCTTTGATTGTTTTTGGCCCGTTGTTACCATCCAAAAATTCGCAGTAAAATAATAATAAGAGTCCCCATGACGACCAAAAGAGACAAAAGTATTTCGATAAGCAAAAAACCGCGGGCAATGCCGCGGACGTGGCCGAAGGCAAAAAGTGGGGGGATTAATCGACTGTCGATCGGTAACCAAGGGATGGGATGAGAAGAATTTCGCGATGTTCGTTTCATCTTAAACTCATTGTATCACACTATAAAAAGAGCGATAATAACCCGTATGCATGTATCCCATCCGTTACAATCTGAGGCGTGGGGACAATTCCGCTCCAAAATGGGAATTGACGTTGTCCGAATTCGGCCTCTTGGTCCTGAGCTTGTCGAAGGACAACTCACGTTTCACAAAATTCCTTGTATGCCATTTACTATTGGCTACTTTCCCAAAGGCCCCCTCCCAACGCAATCAATGATTGAAGAACTTACAAAGATCGGCAAACAGAAACGAGCGATCTTTATTCAATTAGAACCAAATATATTATCTTCCGCTAAGCTACCAAACTACCAAGCTACCAAGCTTCTTCCTTCTCATCACCCCCTCTTCACTAAATACACATTTGTCTTAGATCTTACGAAGTCAGAAGAAGAATTGTTACAAACTATGCATCCGAAGACCCGTTACAACCTCAAGGTCGCGCAAAAACATGGCGTCGTGGTCAACGAAGATAATAGCCCGGAAGCATTTGGAGAATATCTCAAACTATCCACAGAGACGAAAACCCGTCAGGGATTTTATGCCCACAATGAAACGTACCATCGGAGCATGTGGCAAACCCTTCGACAAAGCTCAAGACAGGCCCTCCCTATCGCACATCTTTTCACGGCCGTCTATCAAGGAAAAACACTCGCCGCATGGATCATTTTTGTCTGGGATAAAACAATCTACTATCCATACGGTTCTTCATCACGCGAAAATCGTGAAGTCATGGCCCCAACACTCCTCCTCTGGGAAATTGCCAAGTGGGGCAAACAACGGGGATACCAATCATTTGATCTCTGGGGCGCACTCGGACCGAAGCCCGATGAGCATGATCCATGGTACGGATTTCACCGGTTCAAACAAGGATTTAATCCTAACCTCGTCGAATTTGCCGGCTCCTATGATCTCATCCTCAATCCACTTCTGTATCGCATCTATACCATAATGGACACCATGAGGTGGAAAATGTTGAAAAAATAATGGAAATTCAACAATCACCTCACTACACTACATATATCACTTCCCTCGGTTGGCAGGTCGAAACGATTGACAACAGCCATCTTTTTATCAAACAATTCCCCTTCTTCGGCGGGTTTGCCAAACTCCAACGTACAACCTCTCTTCCCGACACTCATCGTCTGCTTTCCCTCATGAATAAATACAATATAAAACGCCTAAGCATTGAACCGGACTCCGGCGTCCCGCAAAAAAAATTTTCCGTATGGCTCGAGCGCCTCCGCCCTCATATTTCTCTGGTTACGACACCCTATATTTCCACAAAAACCATCCGCGTTGATCTCAAAGCCAACGAACAGGAAATATTTGAACGATTCACCGAAGCCAAACGCCGCGCAGTCCGCCGCGCTATCAAACATCACGTGCTCATCAAGGAATCTTCTGATATTCATGTGCTCATCAATACCAAAAACACATCCGCCGGTTTCATGGGATTTATCACGACGTTTGGCATCGACAAACTCTGGCACGCCTTTGCCCCCGATCATACCGCTATTCTTCTTGCTTTCGCGCCTTCCTCATCACTCAAACCAGTAGGAGGTGTTCTTCTGCTCTTCTGGGACACTATCGCATACTACTGGATCGCTGGAGCTACTCATGAAGGAAAAAAACTATTTGCGCCCACCATCCTCGTATGGGAAGCACTCAAACTTGCTAAAAAACGAGGGGCCAAACAATTTGATTTTGTGGGCGTCTGGGATGAACGGCTTCCAAAAGAAAATGCAGCTTGGAAAGGCTTCACAAAATTTAAAGAGGGCTTCGGCGGCAAATCTCTCTACTATCCTCTTTCATCTATCCTCTAACCTCTACCAACTATTTTACTGCCATGCCTCACAGATCAATCTAAATTCACAAAAGTCGCAGTGCTTGCCCGGCGTGGGACGGAAATCGCTTCGCGATATCTCATCAGATTTCATTGCCACGTCTTTTTTCATCTGGTCTAGTTGCTCACGGGTTCGTGTGGCGGATACCTTTGATTGGTCTTCAAA
>ERZ1292633.240-Hain-H41-02um-R1-240-length-71416-cov-9_pt1 | contig 71416 bp, 66 predicted proteins | sample MGYA00564406_ERZ1292633 | MGnify/ENA primary metagenome ERZ1292633 (study PRJEB36523, sample SAMEA6512639) | groundwater metagenome | collected 2019-01-08 | study: AquaDiva: Metagenomics assemblies of 32 groundwater samples
TCAGACCACAAATTGCCAACTGAAGCAACGTGTCTTATGTTTGGGGTACTTGCCAGTTCTTCGTATAAGCTCAACTGATAAATATTACAATCGGCAGTCGTATTGTTTATTATTGGCATAAAACCGCCGACATGAAAGCTTAATGGATCACTGTTACTAATTCCAAATGACCCATTCCAGCAGGCGAGTGAAGCTTCGCGATCTGCATCCGAATCTCCTTCTTGATAGTGTGCCCACGAGCTATGTGCTGCAACTTTGTGCCGAAATTTATTAATTTTCCATGCCTTAGTCTTTCTTTTTTCCTTTTCTGATCTTATCAGTAGCCGAATTTCTTCTGGCAATGGATTGAAGGCTTTTTCTAGCTCAGCGAGAGCTTTATTGAGGATCTTTTCAATATTCCAAATATGAATAACATATGAAATGGTTCGTGACGTGTTTCGTAGTCGGAAATTTTCTAGGCCTTCGAAATCTAACGGTTGACCATTACTGTCAAAGAGGGGGTGCTTGCAGTCGTTCAAGAATTCTTCGTAAATCCATTCTGCCATTTTAAAAATTTCGGAGGCTGCGTGAATGGGGTATGATGATGGAACTTCAAGAATTCTTCCTTCTTTGTTTATCTCTACCGGGTCTTCAGAAATGTATTCAAACATTGTAATGGGTGGTAATACCTAAAGAATTTTAGTATGGCGAGTTTGATCTGGAATTCCATGTACTACAAGTATGCTTTTCTCTTAGAACGGAGCATGATAGGGTCTACTATATTTACTGTTTTAAGGAAATCAAAATGGAAAATGCTCAAATTTTTTACGAAAATTTATTGAAGAATGGCCAGAGTGAAATAGATCGTCTTATTACTGAAAATGCTCATGAGCATTATTTCTTGGATTTTAAGGTAAAATCAGATGATAGGGTTGAACCTGCTGATGATATTGATAAGAAGAATCTTGCAAAGGCCTTATCTGGATTTGCAAATTCTCAAGGAGGCCTATTGATTTGGGGCGTAGAGAAGAAAGATGGGAAGCCTATGAGATATAAACTTGTAAAGTCTCCTCATGCATTTATTGAATCGTTAAATAGGGCTGTTTCTCAGGTTGTGACCCCTTTCGTTGATGCAGCTGATAGCAAATTGGTATTTCAGAACAGTGATAGCGAAGGTGTTGTGGTCACATATATACCTCGGAGCGAGAAAACACCCCATAGATCCCTTAAAGATAGATCATATTATATGAGGTCCGGGGACTCATTTTTATCGATGGAACATAGTCAGCTAGAAGATATGTTTGGTAGAAGGAATAGACCCAAATTGCATGTTATTGTTAAGGCGCATATGTATAGCGAATCTCGACCTGCTGCTACGTATTCACTTGATATAACACTAAAAAATGAAGGAAGGGCAATTAGTCAGCATTTTGGTTTTGATTTAGAGTTTCCAGCTAAAGTTTTGGATTATTCTGCTCCGTGGCATGATAGGCCAAGTTTTGTTGATCGATCGTCGGAGCTAGGCCCTATTCGATATAGAAACCATCATGATATGGAGAAAACCCCTATATATCCAGGCGAGACAATAAAGATCGCAACTAATAATTATCGCTTATCGTATATACATTTTCAGCTTACGAAGAATCAGTTTGAAGCCTGGAAAGATACTATCTTGCATTATAGCGTATATAGCGAAAATATGATGACACAGTCAGGCGAGATGAGGTTTGGAGACTTGTTCTCTACTCCACCAACTTATTAGAAATAAGCTATGGACGATTCTGAACAAGAGGAGGTTTTTGAGCAATCATAACCTTCTTTTATGTTTGAGTTGTAGGAACTTCCAAATGATTAAGCTCCTGAAAATTTATTCCAGACTTCTTCAGGAACGTATTTGAGTGCTGCTATGAATAACCTTTGGAGTTCTTCCTTCTCTTCTTTTTCCATGATCTGGATTGATTATGTTACCAGCTGAAATACATTTCAACAAAATACGCGTCTGGTATTCTTCAAGAGTGTCTTCTACTTCGGAAGTTGGATACTCTCCCTCATTGTCTTTCCATGATTTATCATTTTGTTCTTGATAGCCCAACAATGTAAGCAAGGCATCTCCCTCAACAACAGCTTTGGAAAGACATGTTTTATAGTAGGGGGATGTTGCTACAGGATTCAGATTTTCTTTTTCGATATCTGAGCAATTATAAAATCCTTTGATTCTTGTATTATAGTATTTCCCAAAAGAGTCGGCTTCCTCAAATTCTTTCCATGCTGATGTAGGGATGCCGCAGTATTCATAATTGTTTTTATTGAGTTTTATAATCATGTGACCATTGCTTGAGTCATACCATGCTCCATTCACAAACGAACTCTTGGATGTATCGAGATATTCAAAATTTGAAAAATTTACTGAATCCTTCCGATATTTTACGTTTACAGATTTGCTCTTTTGAATAAGGAAAAATCCACTTATTATACAAAATATAGTCGTAGCGATAATGGCTATTCGTATTATCTTTTTTTTATTCATAATCATGCTATTTTCTTTTATTTCCATCTCAACTTCTGCTCTTTCTTCTGGTGATAGATTCTCTTTTGCCTCTCTGAGCGCCTCGATAAACATCTGCTGTAATTTCTTTTTTTCCTCTGGATTTAAGATTGGCGTCATAATTTACTGTTTTTTGGAACCTTTTTTCCCGGTATATGGATTGTAATTTCCCTTTGAGGAATAGTTATCATACTTTTTTGAATTGGATGATGAGCGGTAGTGCGGTTGAATATATGTACCTTTCTTTGTAGTATAACCCTTTACGCGTGTGGCGGCATATGCTGGAAGAGTGCTGGTAATGAGAGCTAAAGAAATAAGAATAGAAACGATCATTTTTCTCATATGAGAGATGTTAAAAAATTATATGGATTCGAGACATTGTTGGTAGCTGTATTGTTGTGAACGCTTAGTTATCTCTTCAAGCATATTTGTCCGCTGTTTTTCATATGCATCAATGTTTTGTTTTATGCTATTGATTGGTATTTGACATAGCTCTCTACCTTGATCGTCTGTCTGTAATTTTATACATTCAAAAGTCATATTAAGCGCATCCTTCAAATCATTTTTCAATTTGTTTATTTGTGCCTGAAAATGAAAACCCTCTTCAATACTGGTTAGAGTTGTTTCAATATCTGGAAGACCTTCAATTAGTTTTATTTTGCATTTTTCTATTTCTAGATTTGTATCTTTAAATATCTTTGGCGCAATATATGGCTGACTATTTTTTTTGGTTGGTTTTGGTAACGGAGTTTCTGTTTTTTTCTTTTCGATTACAGCAGGTGCAGATTTCTGTATTTCTATCTTCGCCTGTTCATTTTTTGGTAGAAAAATTGAGTAATAATATGCCGAAGACGTGCTTGCAATCAAAATTCCACTCACTAGTGCTATTCGTAGATATTTATCCATTCCTGAGAAGTGTAAATGATGTCTATAAGTATCTTATTAAGACTACGTTAACACATGAAATGTGATACGCATAGTCCGTCGCCTTATAATCATCAGAATTCTATGCTCAAGTCGTGAATAAAAGTAACGACATACTCAAGAAATTTGGCAGAAGAATTAAGGCACTCCGGCAGCAGAAGGGGATTACCTCTCAGATGAGTTTAGCTTTAAAAGCAGGCTTAGATAGAACGTATGTAGGAGGGATAGAAAGAGGTGAAAGGAATGTTGCTCTTAGAAATCTTGAAAAGTTAGCGAAGGCATTCGGAGTTAGCATTGAAGAACTGTTCAAATTTTGATCCAGAGGTCGTACAATGGATTTATGTCCAAGAGACTTACGATTAAGCAACGGAAATTTACCCAAGAATATCTGCGTTCTGGCAATGGAACAGGGGCTGTTTTAAAAACATACAATACAAAAAGTTCTGTAGTTGCAGCTTCAATTGCTCATGAGAACCTCAGAAAACCTCAGATTAAAGATCTTATTGATGAGCACGCTCTGGATGCTGCAAAGAGAATGGGTGAGCTTATTAGACAAGATAAAAGTCTTAGCGTCGCATTCCAAGCTTCTAAGGATACACTTGATCGTGCTGGATATAAGTCGTCAACGGTACATCGAGATGACTCTAAAATTAGACAAATGACTGATCAGGAACTGGAAGAGGAAATAGCAAGTACTTTTACTCATATCTTGGCAAAAATTGGATGAGAGTTTTTGAATGTTCGAAAAAATTGACTCAGATTGACTCAGATGTCGGTTTTTGGCATACTTTGTATGATTTCTTGCAGATAGAGTAAGTTTCGCAAGAGCCTCTGTTCAATTCTACGCGTATGGGGCACGCAGCTCCAGATTGAAGAGGAAGTCTTCACTGGTTATATCCCGCTACTGATTACCGTTACTGACCTGCTACAGTAATTTAATCAGTTTTTTGTGGAGGCTCTAAAAAGGTTCAAAAAAATCAGTGGCAGAAGATTAGCGTCTGATGGAAGCGATATTCTTTGTGCTTCCCTTGAACCCTACAAAAGTAATGGTGATTTTTTGAGCGATCTTGCTTCTGCTCTTGAGTCTGATTATGGCTTACAGCTATCAAACTCTGAACTTCGTAAGGCAGGTGAAAATATAGATTCTGTTCTTGGTTCTTTTCTTTGATTTTTGCTATCATGAATTTAAATTTTCACCTGAACTTATGGCTTTTCGAACTGTTATATATCTTCGTAAATCGTCAAAAGATAGAGAAGAGAAGCAGATTCATTCTATCGAGAGACAAAGAAAAGATATTGAGGAATATCTTGAGAAGCGTGCAAAAATAGAAGATGTTTTGAAGTCCGATTCTGATAATGATCTTTTTTATGAGGATGCCTCTGCGAAGTACGAAGGGAGGGTAGAGTTTAATCGTATGATTCAGGAGATAAAAAGAAATAAATATGATGTCTTGCTCTGTACTGATCTATCGCGTCTTTCTCGAAATGCCATTGATAATGGCATACTCGTTCAGCTCTTGGAGAAGGGGTATTTACAGGAGGTTCGTACTTTAGATAAGATTTTTACAACTTCACCCACTGACAAATTTACATTATCTCTCTTTTTGGCTGTTTCGAAGTACGAGAATGACCAGAGGGCTTTAAATACTGTCTCTGGTATGAGTAATATGCGTGCTCAGGGTGCTACTACCTTCAAGGCTCCTATGGGCTACATTAACTGTGGCGAAGAGAAGGGGAATAAATGGGTAGAACAAGATGGCGAAAATTTTATCAAGATAAAGAGGTTATGGGCACTTTTTTTGAGTGATTCTTGGACAGTTAAGGCTCTTACTGAGGAGGCTCGTAATGTAGGAGTTACTGTTTTAGGCATTAAGGGGAGGAGATCATCTCCTGTTGAGAGTACTCTTCGTAGCATGTTTTTAAATCGCTATTACACTGGTTTTATCAAAAATACTGATAAAAGTGGTAATGAGACTTGGATTCAAGGACGTCATGATTCTATGGTTACGGAGGAGGAATTTCAGCAGGTGCAGCTCATTCTTCAAAAGAATGGTTACAAACATGTGAAAATGGATCGCGCTCCAGATCTTCCAGGTATTATAAAGGCTATTGCTGTCAGTGGAATCTATAAGATCAAAGATGATAATGGGAAATTGAAGCCTGCTTCAATGATTTATGAAAAGAAGGTGCGTTATACCTGTGCCAATTGTTCTGATCGATACACTTCTAATCAGCCTAAGCCCTGTCCTGAATGCGAAACTCCCATTAGTAAAGATACTCGAACATATGTTGATGAGCGCATGTCTCATTTTACTCAAGATCACAAGAAAAAGAACTCCATTATATTTGCTCTTGTTGAGAAATCTTTGAAGAAGGAGTTTGGGAAACTTGTTATTACAGAGGCTTTATTCAATGTTTTGAGGAGAAAGCTTTATACCATGTGGCTTGAGAAGCATAAGCTTGTTTCGATAAAGCGAAAGGATTTGAAAGTCCATATTGAGAAACTTGAAGAAGAGCGAGATGAACTTTATCGGAAGAAGTTTTTGGAGGTGAAAGATTCTGAGAAACTTATGTTTGCCACGGAGCGTGTTGAAAAAGAAATTGTGAATTATGAGCAGCAGTTAGCTGATTTAAAAGAGAGGCATGAAGAAGAATTTGAAATTGCTTGGCAAAAAATGCAGGTTTTGAGGGATGCCAAGGAGCTTTTGAGTCCAAAAATTGACTTCGAACCAAAAAAGAGGCTTATTCTATCTCTTGTTTCGAACCTTGTTTTTTACAAGGGAAAAATTGAGGTTGAATGGAAAGAACCCTTTGCTAGACTGGTAAAATCTGGTGTCGTCAAAAATATGACGTGTGCCATTTCTGGTGATTCTTTGAGTATAAAATCAACTGGCTCCCGGGGTCGGTTTCGAACCGACGACCCTCTCGTTACACTTGTCCTAAGATTTCTCAAAGGGGTGGACTATATCATCATCCCATTGGGATGCAGGGCGCTTCCGTCCCACTTTCGTGGGAAGTACTCCATAAAGGATAGTCTCTGAACCTTCCCCGCCTTGGCGGGGCTTGGCTGCGGATTGCCTTAGCTTTCGCTTTAGGTTTCCCGCAATTCACCCTGTTTTTCCAGTGTCATTACTGACAAAGGCTGCAATCTAATTTACAGCGAGATGCTCTGCCCCTGAGCTACCCGGGAACGTGTTGGCAATGAACAAGATGCCTTTGCAATAGAGGTCTTTTGCGCAAGGCGAACCAAACTATAGCGAACTCTTCGTGTGATTTCAATTCAAAAGTTTTTTGCTGTTTTCAAGCCGGGTCCAGGACGAAGATTTCTCGGCCGACGTTCTGGTCTGGGCGGTCGTAGAGGAGTGTTTTGCGGGTTGGGTGATAGCCGGCTTTTGTGATTTCGGCTTCGCTTTTGGTTTTTTGGATTTCTGTGAGTGGGAGGAGCTCTCTCATAATGAAGCCGTTTTTTTTGATTTCTTCGTGGATTCCTGGGATGAAGAAATCTTTTTGGATGGTTTTGTGGAAGGGGAGTGCGAAGACGATCGGGACGCCGAAATGGAAGAGTTTTTTCAGTGCGTCTTTGTAGAGCGGTTCGAGTTTTCTTTGTGTTTGGATGGCTTCCTGTTCGGTTGGTTTTTTGTCGAAGACGGGGCCGAGATAGGACTCTGCGACGATGAGATCTGGAGGCTGGGGGATATCCGATATTTCGATTTTTGTCGCATCTTTCAGGAAAATTTTGACGACTTGATCTGCAGCGCCTTCCATATTTTTGTTCGTGCCTTCGATGGCTTTGTCGCTGATGTCGGAACCGATGACTTTGTAGCCCATGTGGATGGCTTCGGTGAGCACTCCGCCGCTGCCGCAGAATGGGTCGTAGACAATACTTGTGTGCTCGTCGTCGCTTTTGTAGGCGCCTTTCGCAGGTACGCCTGCGAGGTTGACCATCATTTGTGCGAGTTTTGGTGGGAGCATGCCGGATCCGGAGTCTCTGAATGTTTTGCCGTAATCTCGTTCGCTGTAGGCTCGGAAATTTTGGACGGCTCTGATTTTTGTTAATTCAAAGCCATTTTTTGTATCTCCGATGACTTCGAAATGTTCGCCTTTTCCTCCGATGTATTTTTCTTGATAGCGGCTCTTGATTCCTTCCTCGTTTAAGTTTTTTTTAATTTTTTGTAATGTTTTTTTTATGTTTTGTTCATCTCGAGCTGCTAACGTTTCGGTAGTTACGGAGAAGAGCATCTTTTTTCCGTCATTTACTTTCTTGATTTCTTCGATGATTTTTTCTTCTGAAAATTCACCCAGGCTCTCTGCGATTTTTCTTGTTCCGCCGAGGTTTTCCAGGATTTTTTCGAGATCCGGTTCTTTGGTGAATTTCACTTCTACTATTTTTTCACCCATTTTTTCTATGGATTTTTCTCCGAAAACTGCGACGAGTTCTGCGAGTGAGATGAGTTCTTTTCTGCCGAGAAAGAAGATGTATTTTTTCATTCTGGGCGTCAGTATACTGGCAGTTTTCTTTTTCGGCTACTGTATCGGGCTGAATGGCTTTTTTGCCCGAAATCACTTCGATTTCCAGTTCACGCAAAAAGACATTAATGCAGACTTTCCTTAGATGAACGTCAATTGTTTTTTTCTCTTGAGTTTGCTACATTTTTTATACTCTTTAAACAACTTTTTTTATGGCAATGTCTTTGAATCGAGTGCAGCTGATTGGTAATCTCACTCGTGATCCTGAGAGTCGACAGATTCCTGGAGGTCAGATGGTGGCGACTTTTTCGATTGCGACAAATTATACTTGGACCGATCCTGCTGGTCAGAAGAAGGAAAAGGCGGAATTTCATAATATCGTGGCATGGAGGAAGCTCGCGGAAATTTGCACCCAATATCTCCGAAAAGGTGGAAAAGTGTTCGTGGAAGGTCGCATGCAGACTCGTGAGTGGGAAGGTGAGGATGGTGTGAAGCGTTCGAAAGTGGAGATCGTGCTCGACAATATGATTATGCTCGATCGACGAGGAAATCCTGCGGAAGGTGGCTCGGCCTTTGGTGCGGCTGCTGAACCTCGACAACATCAGTCTGTTGATGAAAAGATGGATGCTCCGCAATATGCTTCTTCTGAGCCAATGGCGCAGGAGGTCGCGATCGACGATTTACCATTCTGAAAAATCAACGCATAGGAAAGAAGGCATTTGTCACTCCTGTAGTATAGAATGAACAAATGCCTTCAAGACTGCGTTTCTTCGATGAGATTTCATCTGACACTTTTTTTGCGAGTGCAGGAGATCATGCATCGAGTGCAGTAGGTGACGAGTAGCGACGATTTCCTCGAACCCCCGTGTTTGAACGGTGTTCCCCACTGTTCTTTGGTGTCTTATTTTTTGACGTGAACACCTACGTCCTTTTGTTTTTGTTTTTTCGCCCTCTCGAAAGAGAAACGAATTTTTTTGTATTTTTGTTTTTGTAGGTGCAACCTTAGAAAAGTTGCGGCAGGCATTCGTCGTGCCTGTAATCGAAAAGTAGGGGGGAGGGTTGCCGAAGTTTTGTGATTTCTTGAGAAATCCACCTTCGTACTTTTTGTTTGCGTGTTGTGAAAGAACGTATTCTGGGTATTGTACCATTTTTTAGCTTTGGCTTCAAGACCTTCTATGCTATATTCTTCGAGCCTTTACGCGTCTTTTTGAAATCACATCATTGTACAATAATACTTCGACAATGTCAAATACTCAGAAAGGACTTTTGGTACTCATTGTGGGACCCTCTGGATCCGGGAAGGGAACGGTTGTTTCTGCCCTGAAAAAACGGCATCCAGACTACGTTTTTCCTGTTTCTGCTACCACGCGTGATCCACGCCCGAGCGAGGTGGATGGTCAGGTGTATCGTTTTATTTCCAAAGAAAATTTTGAGCAGGGGATCGACGCTGGTGATTTTTTGGAATGGGCTGAAGTCCATAAGAATAATTACTATGGAACACCAAAACAGCCGATTCTTGACGCTTTGGATGCCGGGAAAGTCGTCGTGCGTGAAGTTGATATCCAGGGATTTTTGTCGATTCGACAGGTTATTTTGAGGGAGGAACTTGTTTCAATTTTCCTGTTGGTGAAAGATTTGAACGAATTAAAATCTCGCATTCTGAGGCGCGGAAAGATGTCTGACGAAGAAATGGCTCGCCGCATGGTGAGTGCCGAGAAAGAAATTGCCGAAGCGTATAAATGTAATTATCGCGTTGAAAGTCCGCAGGGACAGATTCCGAGGATCGTGGAGGAGGTGGAGGGGATTATTGAGAAAAGTCGAAGAGTGTAGACACTTTTTCCTTTTCACTTTATAATTTTGCCCGCAATTGGCTCTTTTTGATACGTTGGGGATTCGCCAAGTGGTAAGGCACCGCCCTCTGGAGGCGGCATCGGGGGTTCGAATCCCTCATCCCCAGCCATAGGATTGGCATCGAGCGAAGCTCGAGGATAATCCTATTGATTGGAAATGGAGGGTGAGAAGTTTATACCCCGCAGCGAAGCGAAGGGGTAAATCCCTCATCCCCAGCCAAAATTCAATATCATGCTTTCCGTATCGACCATCCAATACCTCGAAACTCTCCCGCGCTTCGCCGCGAAGCCTGGTCTCGAAAGGATGCAGAAAATTTTGGAGTTTCTTGGCAATCCTCAGCAGGATTTGAAATATGTTCACGTGACTGGGACCAATGGAAAAGGTTCTACGAGCGCGACGATCGAGTCAATTCTGCGCCACGCTGGTTACAAAACTGGGCTTTTTACTTCGCCTCATCTTTTTGTATATAACGAACGCATCAAAGTGAGTGCTCAGGATATTGCTGATGATGATTTTTCGAAAAATTTGGATCGTGTCAAAGTGGTTGTTGAGCGCATGGTTCGTGAAGATGAATCTATGAAACCTGCTTTATTTGAAGTTTTACTTGCAGTGGCTTTCTTGCATTTTCAGCAGCAGAAGGCTGATGTAGTGATTTTGGAAGTTGGAATTGGTGGTCTTTTGGATCCGACGAATGTTATTGATGGACTTGTGACGGTGATTACGAATGTTGATTTGGAGCATATGGAAATTCTTGGGGATACAAAAGAAAAAATTGCTGAGCAGAAGGCGGGTATTATTAAAAAAAGTGCGGTTGTTTTGACTGCTGATCAGGATACTCGCGTGATTGATATTATCGTTCGCACTGCACGGGAGCATGATGCTCAACTTTTTCTTCTCAAGCCGGAAGATGTTCACTTAACGCATCAGAGTCTCGAAGGTCAGGTTTTTGATTTTGGTTCTTATAAAGCACTCCACATTCCGTTCCTGGGAAATTACCAAATGTCGAATACAGCTCTGGCTGTTTTGGCTGCTGAGTCGCTCCGAAAATTTGGTTTTCAGATTGATGAACAGGCAATTCGTGATGGGCTTCGCAGTGTGCATTGGCCTTTGCGACTGGAAATGGTTCATCAGAATCCTGCGATTCTCATAGATGGTGCTCATAACCTCCATGGAGTTCGAACTCTGCATCAGGTTCTCCATGATATTTTTCCAGAGCGTCGTAAAATCCTCGTTTTAGGAGTGTCTTCTGATAAACCATATCGCGAAATGGCTCGTCTTTTGGCAGAGGAGACTTCGGTTGTGATCGTTACTCAAGCTCAATATCGTGCAGCTCGCTGCGAAGATCTCGCAGAGAGTATTGCTGATTTGAAAAAGGAAATGTATCTCACTTCTGACGTGAAGGAGGCTTTATTGAAGGCGAAATTTTTGGCAAAGGAAGATGATTTGATTCTGGTGCTCGGCGGACTTTATCTTGCAGCCGAGGCTCGAAAAGCGGTTGATGAGATTTTTTCTTAGTTGTGTGCTGCGCCTCATTTCCTGTGATACTCTAGATTCATGAATATTCAATCCGCAAAATTTCTGAAAAGTGTGGTTGGCCCCGACGTCCTTTTCGAGGATGGGAGGCCGCAGATTGCTTTTATTGGGCGGTCGAATTGTGGCAAATCGAGCACGATTAATGCTTTGACGAAGCAGGGTGGTTTGGCCAAGACGAGCGCTTTTCCTGGGCGAACGCAGCAGATGAACGTTTTTTTGGTCAATCAATCTTTGTATTTTGTGGATCTTCCTGGTTATGGTTTTACGAAAACTTCTGCAGAGGGTCGGGAAAAACTGCAACAATTAATTCATTGGTATTTGTTGAATTCGCGATATGAGCAGAAAAAAGTTGTGCTGATCGTCGATGCCAACGTGGGTTTGACGCGCGAAGATTCACAGATGCTCTATAGTCTCGAAGAAAAAGGAAAAGATATTATTATTGCGGCGAACAAGATTGATAAAATCAAGAAATCGGAATATGTGAAAAAGCTGCAGAAGATCCAAGACGAAGTTGGTGAACATGAGATTGTTCCCTATTCTGCCGAGAAAAATATTGGCGTGAAGGAGTTGGTGAATGCGATTCTTGCGTAGATTTCTATAAATTGACCGGTCTTCTCTGCTCTTTGATTTCGCCTCTATGCGCTTTGTCGTGTAGAATTTTTTCTTTGGCGCGTTTGGAACGTTTTTGTTTTTGCTTTTTAATTTTGTAGATTTTTTGTGCCAGATCTGACTTTTTTCCTTCGATCCGTTCTTCGATTTTCAGAATAAGAAGTTTGTATGCGGAGATTCGGTTTTTACTTTGTTCTCGGTGTTTTTGGCATCTCACGATAATTCCGGTTGGGATGTGCTTGAGCATGACGCAGCTGGAAGTTTTGTTGATTTTTTGTCCGCCTTTTCCGCTGCCGGTGATGAACTGTTCCGTGATGTCGTGCTGAAAAACACCGAGTTTTTCGGCTTTTTCGAGGATGTGTGGTGGGAGTTCGATGAAGAAACTCATATGGGTGGATTATATACCTCTTATTGTGAGATTTCTCCAAAAATCCAGAGTGCTCCTATGATGACAGGGATGTGTACCATGTATGTCATCAGTGAATGTTTCCCTAAAAATGTTATTGGTGTGAGGATTTTTGGCATTTTCATGTTTGTGGTTTTGAATTTTTCTTTCATGATATTTCCTAAAAACATTCCACTGAAAATAATGCTTATCCATGGGAAAATTGGAAAGTAGTCGAGTCCCGGGAGATGATAGGATTGAAAACCTATGATGTAGAGAAAAATGTTGGTTGTTGTGATTTGCCCCATCCCTTCTCCTATGATGAACGCTCCGATTCCTAGAAAAAGGTTGATGTATTTTTTTTGTGAGAGTGGTGCGATCAGTATGATGCTGGTTCCTATGAAGTGAAGGATTCCAAATTTTACGAATGTTTTTGGATCGAAAATATAGGTGACGATGCTTATGATGGCTGCGAGGCCGAGAATTTTGAGGCCGCGAAAAATGTGTGTTTTGTATTTTTTTCTACTGAATGTAAGTGTAACTCCGATAAGTCCTATGAATGTAAATTGGATGAAACGTTCGAAAATGAGCCAGGAAAATCCTTCCAGTGGCCCGTACCCTACGGTGAAAAAATTGAATATGAAAAAAGTGTGAAACACAATCATCCCAATGACAGCGAATCCGCGCAAAAAATCAATTTGCCAGAGGCGAATTTGTTTTTCGTCATTCATACTTTAGAGTATATCAGGAGTGTTGCTAGAATCTCTCCGAATTCAGCTTTATTTGTACACAAAACTTGTGTTATTTTTTCAATATGGTATCGTCTCTTTCTCTTAAAATAACTTTTATTATGAATCAAGTAAATTCACAAGATCTTGTTAGCGTTGTTGATGCTTTGGCTCAGCGTGCTATTGCGGCTACATCCGATGAATTTGCAAGATTTGGAGTTGTTGAAATTCCTGATGCTCTTGCGAAGTTGCATGTTCCTTCTTCATATAATCTTTTAGTGCTGGTTCGTTCTGCACTTGCTGAATTGCGCTTGGGATCTACAGCTTCTCCAGATCAAGCGTCTCAGTAATCTCCACCTGTTCCACGAATTCTGGCATGTGTGAGACGAGGATGATGGCGCCTTCGAACTCGTCGATCGCTTTTGCGATGATTGGGAGATGTCGGAAATTGATGTGATTGGTTGGCTCATCGAGGATGAGAAGTCCTGGTTTTTGCAGTACGAAACGTGCGTAGCAGAGGAGGCCTTTTTGTCCTTCGGAGAGAAATCCGACTTTATTTTTCATGAGTTCGGAAGTGAGTAGGAAGTGTGCGCCGGTGGCGTAAATTTCTTTTGCTACTGGATAATCCATCATCTCTCCGAGTGAATCGAAGACGGTTTTTTCGAAATCGAGACCGGAGAAATCTTGCTGATAGTAGCCAACTTTCACACCTTCAGTGATGACTGCACCTTTGGACTCACTGAGTGCGAGGTCTTTGAGGAGTGTGCTTTTTCCGATGCCGTTTGGTCCGACGATTTGCAGGCGATTGCGACGCCAGAGTTTCAAATCACATTTTTTTTCGATACGTTTGTGATTTAGGATGACTCCTACGGAAGCAATTTTCACAACTACGTCGGAACATGGTTGTGCGGGAATGATGAAGTTGCGAATAGTTTTGTCGTCGCGTCGGACGTCGACCATATTTTCTTCATCCTCAGCAACTTCTTCGCGAAGTTTGCTCGCGAGTTTGCGCATTTTTCCTCCTTTGTGAGCGAAGAAATTGACTTTGTCTTTGCGATCCTGAATGTTTCTCTCGAGTTGTGCATTTTTTCTTTGTTCACGTTCGATCTGTGCCGCGATTTGTTCGACGACATCGAAATAGTTTCCCACGTATTGTTCGACTTTTTTGGTGTACACATCGAGGTTCAAAACTCCGTCAGTGAATGCATTCAGAAATCCTGCGTCGTGAGAAATGACGATGACGGTTTTTTCGTACGTCATCAGAAATCCGGTGAGATGATCGATGCCATTGGTGTCGAGATTGTTGGTCGGCTCGTCGAGGAGGAGGATGTCTGGCTCCTGAATCAACGCATATGCAAGCAATAATCTTGCGAGCTGTCCTCCTGAAAAGTCTTTCACTTTTTTATCGAATGGTGCTGAGAGATGGACGACTTCGAGAACATCTTTGATGAGTTTTTCGATGTTATATTTTTTTTCTGAGAAAGCACTTTCGAAATATTCTTGGACAGTGTGTTCGAAGAATTTCTTTGGCATGACTTGGAGTGCGATGCCGATTGATGCACCATCACGGATATGTACATTTCCGGATTTTGGCTGGAGAGTGGCATCTTCTGGCAGACCTTCTTCGTTTACCATATTCGAAGCTCCTAGGATGAGTTTGAAAATTGTGCTTTTCCCAGCACCGTTCTGTCCCATGATCGTGATCTTCGCATTTTCACGAACCGAAAAACTACTTTCGTCGAGAATTGGTTTTTCTTCCTCGTATGAAAACGAGACCTGATCAAAGCGAATAATGACGTTTCCGTGATCCATGGAGCAGCTTTGTTAAGATAATCGGCTTGCAGCCTACCGTAATCGTCTGATAATTTCAACGTATGATTTCTAGAAATTGTCAGCGCTGTACGGCTTCTTTTCAAATAACTGATGACGATCTCCGATTTTATGAGAAAGTTTCTCCGGTTTTTGGTGAGCAGGTCTATTCCATTCCTGCGCCTTCGCATTGTCCGGATTGTCGACAGCAACGTCGTTTAGCGCTCTGCAATGAGCGTTTTTTCTATCCGGGAACATGTGGACTTTGTAAAAAATCGACACTTTCTGAACATCCGCTATTCCGCAATCAGCCGATTTATTGTCGTGAGTGTTGGCATAGTGATAAGTGGGATGCTCGAGATTTTGGAAAAGATTTTGATTTTACTCGACCATTTTTTGATCAAATTTTGGAATTGAAACGTGCCACCCCTTCTCCGGCGCTCAACATCCAGGGAACGAACGATAATTCTGAATTTATTCATTACGCTGGTTCGTGCAAGAATTGTTATTTGATTATGCACGCAGATTTTTGTGAAGATTGTTATTATGGCTATGGATTCAAGAAAAATACGTCGTGTGTTGATGGATTTTATAATCTCCATTGTGAACTTTGCTACGATTGTGTTGACGTTCGACAATCGTATGACCTCAAAGGGTCGCAGGATTGCATCAACTGTCACTCCAGCGCATTTTTGAGAGATTGTGTCGGATGCAAAAATTGTTTTCTGTGCGTGGGGCTTCGTGGGAAAGAATATTGCTTCGAAAATCAACAACTTTCGAAAGAGGAATACTTGCAAAAAATGGCGCAGATTGACACTGGTTCCTATACTCAATATCAACAGCATAAAAAGCGCTTGAAAGAGCTGGAAAAACAGCATTCTTTCAAAGAATTTCAGGGAACGAATCTCGAAAATTCTTTTGGAAATAATCTCTATAATTGCAAAGATACGTGGTTTAGTTTTGATTGCGAGGACGTGGAAGGTGGGAAATTTTGTTATCAGGTGGTTCTGGGTGCGAAAGATGTTTACGATATTTATCAATACGGGACGAATTTGCAGCAATCGTATGAATGTTCGATTTCTGGTGAGAATAGTTATCGACTTTTTTTCTGCGATAATTGCCATGTGAATTCTTCGGATCTGTTTTATTGCTGGTACATGGAGCGCTCAAAAAACTGTTTTGGATGTGTGAATATGCAGCAGGCGCAATATTGCATTTTGAATAAACAATATACGAAAGAGGAGTATGAAAAGCTTGTGCCACAAATTATTGAGCACATGAAGAAGACAGGGGAATTTGGTGAATTTTTCCCAATGTCGCATTCGCCACATGGGTATAATCGGAGCTCTGCGCAGATGTATTATCCGCTCACGAAAGAGCAAGTTTTGGCTCAGGGACTGACGTGGGATGATTATGATGCACCTCGTCCGCAAGTTCAGAAAGTTTTGGATGCTTCAAATATTTCTGACAACATCAAAGATGTTTCTGATGACATTTTGACTGCTGCTGTTGAGTGCGAAGTGACGAAAAGATTATTTAAAATCACTCCGAAAGAATTGAAGTTTTATCGTCAGCAAAAAGTTCCGTTGCCTCGAAGATGTCCTGATCAGCGGCATCTGGATCGCTTCTCTTTGCGAAATCCTCGCAAATTTTGGAATCGCAGTTGTTCCCAGTGTCAGAAAAATTTCTGGACGACATATTCATCAGAAATCACCGAAAAAGTTCTTTGTGAACCATGTTATTTGGCGAGGGCGTATTGAAAAATCTCTCGAAATATTTTACCATCCAAACATTTTCCCGACATCTTCTGCTGTTTCACGTTTTCGTGCGACTGTGGCGATGCCGTTTTGGAGGATGATTTTCATCGGAGACGAGAGAAGACAGTGGTGTGCGGAGAGTGCGTCTTGGTATGCGCCGGTGTCAAAGACGGTCACGTATTGATCTTCTTGTGGAGAGAGATCTTCGAGGCGGGGGAGAAGGAGGTAGCCGTCACTGGATGCGTATTTATCGTCAGAATCACAGCTGAGACCTGCGAGCCATACGCGATGTTTTTTCTCGGCAGCCATGTTGTTGGCTGGGACGATATGCCATTTTTGGTGAATGGCCCATGTGTCGAGGAGATCGTTCATGAAACTTCCGTCGATGACATACCATTTTTTGGCGACTGATTTCGGAATATCTTTGTCGCTGAGGATTTTGAAAATAGTAATTTGTGCTGGCGCTGCGATATGGCGACCCCATTCGACGATGAGATTTGGATGTGGGATTCCTGCTGCTTCTGACATTTCTTTCAGCACTTTGAAGATTTTTTTGACGCAAGATTCTACACCGTACATTTTTTTCTTTTCGTAGGGGATTGCGAAACCACCGCCGATGTTGATTGTGTCGAGTGTTGGATTTCCTTCCCGAATTTTTTTGTAGGCTTCGAAAGCTTCTTTCACAGCGAGAATAATGTCAGCCTCTCGGAGAATTTGTGAACCGATGTGATAATGAAGAATCTTGAGATTTCTGATTTTGCCGACTTCGAGAATTTCGTCCAGCATCAGGCCAAAACGATCGATTTTTTTGTCCCAGTGTGACTTCACTTTTGACTGGAGATTGATACGGATTCCGATGTCTCCTTTGAAATCTTTGAAAATTCGGAGTTCGTGGAGATCTTCGATGATAGGAATAATTACAAGACCGTTTTCACGGAGATGTTTGATGGCCTGGACGTATGCCGTTGTCTTTGGTCCATTGCAGAGTACGCGGATTTTTGCGTTGAAACTTTCTCCTTCCCAGATTTTTTTGACGATTAGGAGATCATTGGTGGAAGTGACTTCCAAATGCGCTCCTTCTGAGACGAGCGGGAGAACGCATTCTTTGTTTTGATTCACTTTCATCGGGAAGTGATAGGTAAATTTCCCTTTGTAGCCAATGCGTTTTATCTCATCGTTCGCAATTTCAAAAAGTGAATTGAGTCGTTGCTCTATGATGAAAGGAAGGAAAATCTCGAGAGGGGATCCAAATTTTCTGACGATATCGTGAACGTTGTATTGGTAATTTCCCTCACGAATGATGAGCTCGTTATCTTTGTTGATATCAAAGTATTCGGTGTTGAATTCTTTTTTTCCAATCTTCCAGAATTTTTTGTAGTTTTTCACTTCGCGGAAAAAATAGTGAGGAAAATACGATAGATCAATATATAGTCGCTTTTTTTCTCGAATGCAATAGAATTTTCGCTTGCTCCTGTTGATTTATTCTTTTGGGTGCTGCTGTGTAGAACAGTGGAAAGCTCCATAGCCCCAGACGAGTTCTTTGCAATCTATTCCGACCATTTTTCTGGTGGGGAAAAATTTGGAAAGAATCTTTTTTACTTCTTGGTCTTGTTCGCATCCGAATGTTGGAATTAAAACGATGGTGTTTCCGATGTAAAAATTGGCGTAGTTAGCTGGGAGCTTTTGTCCCTTGAACATTACGGGTTTTGGCGTTGGAAGTGCAATTATTTTGAAAGGTTTTCCTTCCTGATCTATCATTTTTTTGAGTTCTTCAAAATTTTTCTTGAGTGTTTTATAATTAGCATCTTTCGGATTTTTTTCTACGACACAAGCGATCGTTTTTGGATTGACGAATCGTGCGATGGCATCGATGTGTCCGTCAGTTTCATCTCCTGTAGCGCCTTTCCCGAGCCACAATGTTTTTTCGATTCCGAGATATTTTTTGAAATATCCTTCGATTTGTTTGCGACTCAACTTTGGATTGCGAGCGAATATGCACTCTTCTGTTGTGAGCAAAACTCCTTTTCCATTCACTTCTATTGAGCCTCCTTCCAGGATAATTTCTGGTTTTACGACTTTGGTTTTGAATATTTTCCCTATTTTTTGTGGCACGATATCGTCGCTTTCCCATGGTGGATATTTTTCTCCCCAGGCATTGAAAATCCAGTCCGTGATAACTAATTTTCCTTTTTCATCTCTCACAAAAATAGCTCCATAGTCGCGTGTCCATGTGGAATTCGTACGAATTTTGAAGAATTTGATATTTTTGAGCTGTTTCTTCGTTACTTTTTTTTCATGGAGTATTTTTTCTGCTTCTTTTTGTGCCTTTTTGTCGTTGATACAGATAAAAACTTTCTCACTTTCTGCTAAAGCTTTTACCATTTCGGCGTAGAGGCGGGGGATTGGCTCGAAATTTCCTGGCCAGTGTCTTTTGTTGTGTGGCCACGCAATCCATGTGCCTTCGTGAGGTTCCCATTCGGCGGGCATTTTGTAACTTGTGACTTTTGACATGTGACGTGTGGCCTTTTAGGATTCAAATTTTTCGCATTGGACTCTGCGTTCTTTGAGGAATGGCCATTCTCGGCGCATGACTTCTATTATGTCGAGATCGCATTCGACAATAATATTTTCTTCTTTGTCGTTTGAGGCTTTTCCAAGAATTTCTCCGTAAGGATTGCTCACGAATGAGTTTCCCCAGAAATTGAGTCCTTCTTCTGTTCCTACGCGATTGATGCTCGCGACAAAAATATTGTTGGCGATGCTGTGTGATCTTTGGATCGTAATCCAAGCGTCGTTTTCTGCTTTATCAAGCCGTGCTTTCTCTGGACGATCAGCGAGTGGCCAGCCTATTGCAGTTGGATAGAAGAGGATTTCTGCGCCTTTTGTGGCGGCGATTCGTGCGCCTTCGGGAAACCATTGGTCGTAGCAGATCATTGGTGCAACTTTCCCGAATTTTGTTTCGAAAACTTTGAAGCCCATGTCGCCCGGTGCGAAATAAAAATCTTCCATGTAGCCGTTGAGCTCGTCCGCAGGAATGTGCATTTTTCGGTATTTTCCGAGATATGTTCCATCCGCGTCGATGACGACTGCGGTGTTGTAGAGTTTTCCGTCATCCGCTTTTTCGTAGATGGAAGTCACGATCGCTATGCCAAGTTCTCTTGCTTCTTTCTGGAGTATTTCTGTGATTGGTCCAGGAATTTTTTCTGCGAGATCGAAGATTTTTTTGTCTTTTGTTTGGCAGAAATATGGTCCCGCGAAGAGTTCGGAGAAAGCAACGATGTTTGCGCCTTTCTGTGCACATTCGCGCAGTCGCACGATTCCTTTTTGGAGGTTTTCTTCTTTATTGGTACTGCAACTCATCTGTATGAGTCCCAGCGTAACTTTTCTCATGATTTCTTTTAAAGAATAACGCCCGCAGCGTAGCATAAAATTATTTTTTGTTGTAGAATTTTTGTGTGGTTGATTTCAAGAATAAAATTTTGGATAGCGTAAAGGGTGGTTTTCATCGTGTGAAACACGGTGGTCGATCGATCAAAAATGACGTTCGTGAAAAAACTGTTGGATACGTTTTGGCTGGTTTGGGAGTTGTCGCTGGTCTTGCCTGGAATGAGGCAATTAATGGGCTTATAGAATATCTTTTTCCTTTGAGTCGCAGTGGAGTTTTTGCAAAATTTCTCTATGCATTTCTGATGACTTTGATGCTTGTTTTAGTGACTTCGTATCTGATGAGAATGATCCAGAAAGATCAGGATAACGAATTGAAGAAATAATTTGTGTTTGCCATGAGAATTGCCGTGAAAGTGAAATTGCGAGCGAAAATTGTTGAGATTCTTTAGTTTTCTCTCTACAATAGTCTTACGATGCCGAAAAAACCTCACCTTTCAAATTCGCTCAAATTGCATCATGTCCCAGGATTTTTTCTGATTTTTTGCGTTGTTGTTTCTTTGTATTTTCTTTTTCAACTTTTGACGCCGTTTGCTACGGCTCTTATTTTTGCCGTGATTCTCGCTGTTGCTTTTCGCCCTTTATATCTTTTTTTAAAAAGAATTTTTCGTGGACGCCAAGGGCTCGCTTCTTTTTGCACTTCTCTTGTCGTTGTTCTGCTTATTGTTATTCCTTTCATTCTTTTACTCTCTCTCCTCGCTTCTGAAGTGATTAGTGCTTATGGTTTTATTGAAGCGAAGCTTCGTTCTGGTGCACTTGATCAATTTTTAAAGTGGGAAAATGGTGGTTTTTTCTATGATTTCCGTCAGAAATTTTTCCCGAATCTCTCTGATCCAGACCTCCAAAGTCAGATAGTTTCTACTGCTCAGGCGATTAGTAATTTTCTTGTTGCGCAGATTTCGGGCTTTTTGACTGGTATTACTTCACTTTTTCTCGATTTCATCGTATTTCTTTTGACTCTCTATTATCTCCTGAAAGATGGCGATATTCTTGTTCGGAAGATTTTAGAATTGAGTCCACTTCCTTCTCGATACGAAGGTTCTATTCTTGTGAAATTAAGAGAAATGTCGAATGCGATCATGTATGGATCTTTTTTGACGGCGATTGTTCAGGGAATTTTTGGCGGCATTGGATTTGCACTTGCGGGTATCGATCAGGCAGTTTTGTGGGGTACTGCGATGGGATTTTTCTCTTTCTTGCCGTACGCAGGAACTTCGATTATTTGGTTTCCTGCCTCCATCCTTCTCTTTTTGAATGGTCACAGCGGTTCTGCGCTTTTTCTTTTCCTTTGGGGGGTGACTGCGGTGAGTGCTTCTGATAACTTTTTGCGTCCATATTTCATTAGCTCGAAGACTGAGACATATCCGTTTCTTATGTTCCTTACCATTATGGGTGGACTCTTTGTCTTTGGTCTTTCTGGTGTCGTTTTTGGCCCAGTGATCTTGACCTTTGCTTTGACATTTCTCGATATTTATAAGAAAGAATATGGTGGAATGCTCAAAGAGTTGGATTACCATTAATCGATTTGAATTTGATCGATTTTCGAGACTTCAGTATTTGAAATCCAATTCCTACTATGGCGATCAATGCGAGAATCCAGTAAGAATTCGATCTGCTTTTTTCATCGGCATTCTTTTTATCCGCCTTTTGTTGGATAACTTCGTATGATTCGAGTTCATATTCGTTTTTCCCTTTCTTTATTCCTGTAATCTTTACCTTTGCTTGTTGTTGAACGGCGAGTGCTATGAGGTCTGGATTGATTTTTTGTTTTTCGAAGTTGACGAGTATTTTTTCTTTTCCGTTTTCGACAGAGAAATTTTGTAATCCTTTTCCACTTATTTTTCCTTCGAAGATAGCGTAGACTGGATTTGGCTTTCCTGGTGTTTTTGTCCCTGTCCAGAGCCATTTTGTTTCATCTGTTTCTGTGGAACTGTGTTCTTGTGCTGATGCGACAGGAATGAAATAATTTTCATTGCGTGGGCTCTGATTGTGGAAAATAATTTTTGCAAATGCAATATTTTCTGGTGCTTCATCGTAACTTATAGAGTCTATTTCATTTTGTTCTGGATCGATGAGATAGATTTCGTTTGGGCCGTTTTTGAGCGTGAGTTTGATGTCGTCGAAATTGAGTAACATGTAGCCTCCTGGCTTGATGGTGAAATTGCTAGGAATTTTGAATTTTTTAGTAGTGCTATGAATTTCCCAGCTCCCGAGATTGACTGTGTCATCTCCCGTATTGTGGATTTCAAGCCATTCTTTTCCTTTGTCTGGACCTACTGGATTTGGAAATACTTCGGAAATTTCTATATCTTCACTGAGATCTCCGATGCTTGTTCCTACTGTTTTTTGGTCTGATACTTTCTCTGTTGAAGATATTTTGTCATTCGGAATATTTTCATTTTTTGGAATTACCTCATTTCGGATTTCTATTTTTGAAATATTTTCTGCTCCCGGAGTTGGATTTATTTCTTTGATCCATGTGTTTTCTGATGTTCGCGCGTAACTTTGTCCACTCTTTGTGTCGCTGTATGAAATCGTATCAATGAATTGTCCGTTTGGCGCCATGAGGCGAGCTTGATCGACGGTGTTATTGAGTGCGATCTTTGTTTCTTTGGACTTCACGACCAGAAATCCATGAGCAGCAATTATTTTGCCTTTCAGACTAAAAGATTTACTTCCACCTTCGCTGTCGTCGACTTCCCAGCCGTCGAGATTTGCTTCTTGATCGGTAGGGTTTTTGATTTCGATCCATTCTTCATCAGTATCTGTTCCTTCTGGATCTGGCATAAATTCATTGATGATGAGTGGAAGGATTTGCGGAGTAGTGGTTTGTACCACTGTCGCGACCGTTTTTTCTGTCGCAGCTTTTACGGCTGCATCAACTTCTGCTTTGCAGGAGTCTGTAGTTTGGGCATAAGCGTAGTTTGTTAAAAAATAAAAAAGAAACGAAGCAATAAAAAATTTGTTGGTCATGCGCATAGAGTAGCAAGTCATTCTGAACAAAACTTAAATTTTTTTTCAAAAAAAGATGAACTGATTTAGCTTTGCGCGGATTTTTTAGCTTTCATTGACTGTGTTTGAACACTCCTCTATACTTGGAGCACGATTCGACGAGAATTGTACAAATCTTCAGAAACAGCTTTATTTACAGTAGGATTTATTTATTTCATGATTCGACTTCGAAGCTTCATCATCAAGAGACTTACACCTCAACTTCTCCTCTTGGAGAAGCTGTAAAACTGTTTTTTTAGTTTTGTTTTTTTCGTCCGAATTTGTTTCTTATAAACAAATTTTTTTATGGATCAGACATTTATTCTTCTCCTTTCTGTCGCCGGTTTTCTGGTCGGTGGAGGCATCGGTTTTGCGCTTCGCAGATCACTTTTGAACAAGCAGGAAAAAGAGATTCTCGAACGAAATGAACGCATAATGGAGGACGCGAAAAATAAATCTCGCGATCTTCTCCAGCAAGCAAAAAATGAATCTCACCAGCTTCATCAGGAGATGAAGAAGGAAGAAATGGCAAAGCGAGATCAGCTTGATAAATTGGAAGATCGTCTTGTGAAGAAAGAGGAAAGTATTGATAAGAAGTCCGATCAGCTGGATAAAATGAAGGAGGACCTTGAACAGAAGGTTCATTCTGCAAAAGCGATCAAAGAGGAAGTGGAAAAGATGCATGCTTTCCAGGCCGAAAAGCTTCAAAAGATTGCCGCAATGTCGCAAGAAGAGGCTCGTCAGGTTTTGCTGAAGAAAGTTGAGGAAGAGGCAAAAGATGACTTGCTCATTCAAATGCGCAAGGCTGAGCAAGAGTTGAAAGCAAATGCCCAAGAGAAGGCTCGTTATATGATTGCTGATGCGATTCAGCGTCTTGCTGCGGAAGTGACTGCAGAATCTACAACCACGATCGTGAATTTGCCGAGTGATGATTTGAAAGGTCGTATTATCGGTCGCGAAGGTCGTAACATTAATACGTTTGAACAAATCACAGGAATTGACGTGATTGTCGATGATACGCCGGGCTCGATTATTATTTCGGGTTTCGATATGATTCGTCGCTACATTGCGAAAATTACACTGGAGCGCTTGATTACGGATGGTCGTATCCATCCTGCTCGAATCGAAGAAACGTACGACAAAGTTCGCGAAGAAGTAAATGGTTTGATTAAAGAATTGGGTGAAAAGGCTGTGTATGAAACGGGCGTGACAGGTTTGCATCCAAATTTGATCAAACTTCTCGGTCGTTTGAAATTCCGTATTAGTCATGGACAGAACGTTCTCAAGCATTCTATTGAAGTTGCATTCCTCGCTGCTTCTCTCGCTTCTGAGCTCGGTGCGAATATCGAAGTGTGCCGAAAAGGTGGACTTCTTCACGATATTGGGAAAGCAGTCGATCATGAAATTCAGGGTCATCATGCAAAAATTGGTGCTGAAATTGGGAGGAAGTTTGGTTTACAGCAAGATGTGATTCATTGTATTGAATCCCATGAAGGACAGATCGAACCTCAGTCTGTTGAAGCGATGATTATTGAGGCTGCGAACTTGATTTCGAATTTCCGTCCTGGCGCGAATCAGGAAAATTTAGATACTTTCATTCGTCGTATGCAGGAACTCGAGAATCTCTGTAATTCTTTCGAGGGTGTGAAGAAATCTTTTGCGGTTCAATCAGGAAATCAGGTGCGTATCTTCGTGAACTCTGATCTTGTGGATGACCTCGGTTCTGCACGTCTCGGTCACAATATTGCTCGCAAGATCGAAAAAGATTTTCAGCATCCGGCACCGATCAAGGTGAATATGATTCGTGAAGTGAGGAAGGAAGCTGTTGCGGATTGATACGGTCAGAGTTTTTCATTTTTTGAAATACAATGTCTCTTATACCTGCCACTTTTTCTTCAGATTCACATCTTCTTCATTCTCTTTCTGTCCCTAATCGACAGGATGAGGCTCCTTTTTTTCATTTGCAGGCTCTTTTTTTGCAGTCTCTTTCGAATACTTTTGCTTCTACTGCTCGAGCTTTTTCTCCAAATGAGGCTTTTTCTCTTTTTGTTGTTGAATATTTTCTTAGTGACGATTTTCGATGCTGGTTTGATGATCTTTGTGGGAAAGGGTGTTCCCCCCCAGAGCATTTTTGCTCGTTTTGCTACTGATCCACAAAGTATTTTTAACGCTATTGCTTCTCTTCATGCGAAATCTGCTGAGGAATTTTGGGTTGAGATATGCACTGCGTTTTTGGCTTTTCGATTGAAAATTGATAACACTCGTTCTTCAGTCGAGGAAGTTTATTCTTCTCCTTGATCCCTGTTCCCAAAATGCTCTTGCAAAATTTACTTAGCACTCTTAATATTTGAGCGCTAAGTTTTTGTTCCCTCTGGGAATTTCATATTTTTTAATTTTACCCACCATGTCGCATATCAAGCTTCGTCCTACGGATGATCATTTGGTCGTCCAGCCAAAAGAGGCTGAGGAAATGACAAAATCTGGTTTGTATATTCCGCCAAGTGCTTCGAAAGAACGCCCACAAGAGGGAACGGTGATGGCTGTCGGTCCAGGAAAAATGAGTGAAGAAGGCAAAAGAATGTCGATGGATATCAAAGTTGGTGACAAAGTTTTATTTTCAAAATATGGTCCAACTGAGGTAAAGATGGATAATAAAGAGCTTTTGATTCTTTCACAGGGCGATGTTTTGGCAATAATTGAATCCTAAATCCTACATCCTAAATCCTATTCCCATGGCCAAACAAATCTTATTTTCCGATGAAGCTCGTGCCAAACTCCTCGCGGGTGTCAAAAAATTAGCCAGTACTGTCTGTGTGACGCTCGGTCCGAAGGGTCGAAACGTTGGTCTCGACAAAAAATATGGTTCTCCGACGGTAACGCATGATGGTGTCACGATTGCAAAAGAAGTGGAACTCAAAGATCCTTTTGAAAATATGGGTGCTCAGCTCGTGAAAGAGGCTGCAACCAAGACAAATGATGTGGCTGGTGATGGAACGACTACGGCGACTTTGCTCGCTTGGAAAATGATCGAAGAAGGTCTCCGCAATATCACTGCTGGAGCGAATCCGATGTTGATTCGTCGTGGTATGGAGCAGGCACTCGAGAAATTGCTCGTTGCTTTGACAGACATGTCGACAGATATCAAAGGTTCCAAAGAGCGCGTGGCTCAAGTGGCCATGATTTCTGCACAAGATGAAGCGATTGGTCAGCTCATTGCTGATGTTCTCGAATCGGTTGGCAATGACGGTGTCATCACGGTTGATGAATCTCAAACGATGGGACTTTCGAAAGAAATTGTAGAAGGAATGCAATTTGAAAATGGCTACATATCGCCATATTTCGTGACTGACCCAACTCGCATGGAGGCGGCGTACGAAGATGCGTACATTCTCATCACAGATAAGAAAATTTCTTCGATTCAGGATATTCTTCCGGTTATCGAAAAAGTTGTTCAGGCTTCGAAAAAAGAATTGGTTATTATTGCCGAAGATATCGATGGAGAGGCGCTCGCAACCCTCGTTTTGAACAAGCTTCGAGGTGCGTTTAGCGTCCTCGCGGTAAAAGCTCCTGCGTTCGGTGAACGTCGCAAAGAAATTCTGAAAGACATTGCTGCGCTCACGGGTGCTCGCGTCATTAGCGAAGAAGTGGGTTTGAAACTGGAAGCTGCTGAACTTTCTGATCTCGGTCAGGCTCGAAAAGTGGTTGCTGACAAGGAAAAAACCATTATCATTGGTGGCAAAGGTGCGAAGAAAGAAATCGATGCTCGTGTGAAAGAATTGAAGATTCTTCTCGACAAGACTCATTCAGATTTCGACAAAGAGAAGCTCCATGAACGTCTCGCGAAGCTCACTGGTGGTGTCGGTGTGATCAAAGTTGGTGCTGCGACAGAAGTGGAACTCAAAGAAAAAAAGCACCGCATCGAAGATGCTGTTCAGGCGACAAAAGCTGCTGTGGAAGAGGGCATTGTTCCTGGTGGAGGCGTGGCACTTCTGAAAGCTTCAAAAGCTCTCGACGGTTTGAAACTTGAAGGCGATGAAATGACTGGTGTGATGCTGGTGAAAAAATCTCTCCTCGAACCCCTCATGCGCATTGCAGAGAATGGTGGTCAGGAAGGGAAGGTGGTTGTGGATCGTGTGCTCAATGAAAAAGAAGGTGTCGGATACGATGTCATGGCGAATAAATATGTCGATATGGTGAAGGCTGGCATTATTGATCCGAAAAAAGTGACTCGAACGGCTCTTCAGAATGCCGTTTCTATCGCAAGTTCGTTTCTTACTATGGAAGCGATTGTCGTCGATCTTCCAGAGGAGAAGAAGGATGGCGAGCACGGTGGAGGTATGGGCGGTGGTATGGGAGGCATGGGATTCTAGAATCAACCTGTGACTTTTGACTTGTGACTCTCAAGGCCTGGGGCAACCCCAGGCCTTTTCCTTGATTTAATGCAATTTTATGTTATATTGACTTCAATATGCGTCTCGCCGAGTTGCTTCAAACTGTTCATATTGAAGATCCACATTTTGGTTCCTACCTCAGGCCTCCTACTTCAAAATTACCACCTTTGAAGGTTGATCAGTTATCTTTGGAAACTTTGATCGGAGATCAAAGAAAAGCTTTGGCAATTCCTACTGAGGGGACTGCTTCTCTGCATATTGGTTACAAGCGTAAAAATGGCGTTGTTTCTAGTGTTGATGAATCAGAAGATGGTGAACTTTGGAAGATTTGTCAGTTACAAGGTGCTCGAGGTGGTGCCGGTTATAGAATCGCTTCTGGTCTGGATTGGGCGCGTTTTTTGGCTCATCGAATTCGAAATTATGCTTTGCATTCTGATGCAAATGTTCGGCATTTGGCTATGCCTCGAACTCATCTAGTGACCAATATAGATTATTCACGTGGCGAGAATTTTGAATCTACTTATGCAAGTGTGAGGAGAGAATTAGGTCTCATTTTTTCTCAGGAGCACAACTTGTTCATTTGTGATGTGAAGCGTTAGACGCTACAATGCAGCCAATATGAAACGTATCATTCCTGCCACGATGTCGACGCAGCACCCTGATAATGCCAGTGCTGCTTTTTGGTGCAATAAGAGTTTTATTAATACTGCTGATGAGATCGAAGAGGCTTATATTGCTTTTTCTGATTTGGGATGTGAAGAATATATGTGGGATTGGGAGGGGAAATTTGTCGATGAAGCAGTGATTGATAAACTTTTTCGGAAATATACACAGTATTTTCAGAAGAATCCCTTGGGGCAGAAAAAATTTTTGACGTATCGTATCCCGAATATTTGGGAAGAGCATGGATATCGTCTGGCGCGAGCTTTCATGAACATCGTGACGTCTGCGGATTTGGCGAAAGAGGCTGGATTTCATACGCCGCCGATTATGGAAGTGATCTTGCCGATGACGAAAAATGCGGATCAAATTTTCGAGACAGATAGTCTCTTTCGTAAAGTTGCGAAGTTGAAGTGTGAGATTTTTGATAGCAAAAAACAGTGTGATTTTTCGCATATAGATGTGATTCCTCTTGTGGAGCAAGTGGCTGATTTGACGTCGGTGAATGTCCTTCTCGAAGAATATTTGAAGAAATATAAGAAAGCCTACAAAAAATATCCGACGTTGATGCGACCTTTTATTGCGAGATCAGATCCGGCGTTGAATGCGGGTATTGTGCCTTCGGTTTTGGCTTCCAAGGTTGCTATTTCACATTTCTATAATGTGCAGGAAAAATACGGTGTGCCGATGTATCCGATTATTGGGACAGGCTCCCTGCCTTTCCGTGGCGGCGTGAATCCGGAAAATATCGAAGAAGTGATTCAGGAATATCGTGGTATTCGCACGGTGACGGTGCAATCAGCGTTTAAATATGATTATCCTGAGGTTCAGGTTCGTGCTGCGCTCAAGTATATTCAGGATACGCTTCCGAAGATGAAGCCCGATTTTCTTTCTCCAAAAGAAGTAGCGGAGATTGTCAAAGTGAATGCTTTTTTTGCGGAAATGTATCAGAAGACGGTGGAACCGCTTGCGCCTTTTATCAATAAAGTTGCGGCTTCCATCCCTCCGCGACGTGAGAGAATGCAACATATTGGTCTTTTCGGATATTCCCGTGGAATCGGAAAAGTGAGTTTGCCACGGGCGATTACTTTTACGGGATCGTTTTATTCCCTGGGTGTTCCGCCGGAATTTATTGGCACTGGCCGCGCTCTGCGTCGTGCAAAAAAAGAAGGGTATTTGCCTCTCATCGAGCGTTTGTACATCAATCTTCGACGAGATTTGACGCATGCTGGAAAATATCTGAATCGTGAAAATCTCGAATTTTTAGCCAAAAAACATCCGTCATTCAAAGAGATTGCGGAAGATGTCCGTGCTGTTGAAGAAGTTTTGGGAATTGCACTTGGTCCGATTCGCGACGCTCATTTCCTGCACCGAAATTTGGTTTCGAATATTTATCACAAAATGGAAATCGGTATGGACGCTGCTGAAGATGTCGTGCAGGCCGGGATTATCAGAAAAAGCTTGGGGTAACTTGTGACATTTGACGTGTGGCACGTGACTTTTCTAAATCCTACATCCTAAATCCTAAATCCTCCCATGCGCACCTCTGTCTTCAATCCTCAGACTTCGCTTCTCCGCTACAGTATCCGTGAAATTGTCGATGTTGCGCAAAAACTTAAAGAGCTTGATCCAAGTTTTCAATTTGTTGGAGAAAATATCGGGGATCCTATTGCGAAAGGTTGGCCGGTTCCGGCTTTTTTGAAAGATATCTTGGTGGAAGAAGTGAAGAAGCCTGGCGACATGGTTTTCGGATATACGCACTCGCGTGGACGGATTGAGACGCGCAAATGGGTGGTGGAGTATGCGAAGCAATTTTCTCCGTCGTCGACGCTGGATTATGAATTTGTGCTTTTCACGAGTGGTCTCGGTGCGGCGATCGCCGCGTTGTATCACATGCTTCCGAAAGGTTCGCGAATTTTGCAGCCGACGCCTTCCTATCCGACGCATACTTCCATGGAATCTTTTGCGTCTGGAGCAGAGCCGATTGGATACAACCTCGATCCTGAGAACGGTTGGCAGCCAGATTTGGTTCACATGGAAGTGCAAATTAAAGCTCATCCGGAAGTTTCTGGAATTCTTGTCATCAATCCGAACAATCCGACGGGTGCGGTGTACAGCAAAGAAACGCTTGAAGCGATTGTGAATCTTGCAGAAAAATATCAGTTGATGATTTTGTCTGATGAAGTCTATTTCCGTATGACGTACAATGGATATCAGTTTCATCAGATTACGGACATTGCCCAGAACCGTGTGCCGCTCATCGTGATGCGTGGTCTTTCGAAAGACATCCCGTGGCCGGGTGGTCGTTGTGGCTGGGCGGAATTTCACAATGTGCATCTGGACAAAGATTTTGCGAATTATGTTGAATCGGTGAAAAAACGCGTGCTTATGGAGGTCTGCTCGGGGACGCTTCCGCAGACGATTTTGCCAAAAGTGTATGAGCATCCGGATTTCCCGGCATGGAATGAAGAATATAATCGTGAGCTCGAGAAAAATGGAAATTTCATCGCGGAGATTCTTGGCACCGTGAAAGGCATGAAAGTGAATCGTACGAATGGTGCTTTCTATATGATGCCGCTTTTTGAGAAGGGGATTTTGAATGATCGACAAACATTACCAATTGCCAGTGAATCGGCTCGGAAGTTCATTGAAGAACAGGTGAATGCGCCTGGTTTTCCTTTGGATAAGCGTTTCACGTATTATTTGCTCGCATCGACGGGGATTTGTGTGGTGCCCGCAAGCGGTTTTTATAGTCCGCATCATGGTTTTCGACTCACAACTTTGGATCGTGATGATGTGCGCAAGAAAGATACGTATTCGAGATTGGCGAAGGCGATCGATATGTATGTACAAAGCTGAAAAAGTAAATATTTGACATAGTTATATTTTTATATTATGATGTCATCCTTTACTATTTTGCTGTATGTCACTGGATCATCGTTCTAGCTCATTTGATGCATTTGCTGATTTGAAACCCCACCACGTTGCGGATAGCAGCGACGATTCTGTCGCCTTGTATCTTATTCCTGATGGAAAAGAGCCCACAGGAAAGAGATGTTTTTTTCGTCATCTTGATGGTCCGATGGTGAAATCTTTCGATAAAGTTCCTTATTTCGATAAATCTTTTCAGGTTTTTGTGCTTCATTTTATTGATGGGACATGTCAGAAATATTTTATTAATCTGCGTGCTCGACCTGTTCAATTTCTTGCTGAAAGTGACTTTCGTGCTCTTCATGAAGATCAATCTTCCGTAGCTCAAGATTCTGAATCTGGACCAGGATATCTTTCTGCTACCCTTGCTTCTCTTCAGAGTATCCATACTTCTTTCAATAATATTCTTCGAGATTCCCGTGGTGGTCTTGTTTATTTTCTTGTTGCGGCCGGCTTAATTGCTGCTGGAGCTCACCATCTCCTCTCTTCTTCGGAAGATTCCGATGTTTCCCGTGTTCCTCATTCGAGAAAATATCATCCACCTCAACCACTTCCACTTGCTGACGATTTTGCTTTTGACTCCAAGGAGGATCCTGAAAAAATGCTTCTTTTGCAGCTTTTTCATTCTCTCCAATTTGATCCTTTGAAAGGGATGCCTACATCCGCGTCCCTGGAAGGAATGCTCTCAACTCTTTCTTCTCTTCAGGATTCCGCATTGCCTCCACTTCGACTTGTTCTGGGCCCCAAGGGTGATAGTGTTGCTTCTCAATCTGTCTTTATTCTTCGTGGTTCGGATCCTGTTATTTCTTTTTCTTCTCCCGGAACTGGATATTGCAAAATGACTTCTTCATTTTTTGGTGGCGATGTAGAAGTTCTTCATTATCGAGTCCTTTCCGATGGTTCTGGTTTTTTGATGGACTCTTCTTCTTCGAAAGATGATCTTCATGATCCTGACAGTAGGATTTATTGAGGAGCTTACTTCAACATTTCCTGCACAATTTTGTTTACCAATGTGCCGTCTGCTTTGCCTTTTACGTGCGGCATGAGAACTCCCATGACTTTGCCAAGTTCGGTTTTTGAGGTGGCGCCGGTTTGTGCGAGAACTTTCGTGACGGTTGCTCGGATTTCTTCTTCACTCATTTGTTGTGGGAGATATTTTTCGATGATTTTGATTTCTGCTGCTTCTTTTGCGGCGAGTTCTGGACGATTTCCTGCGGTGAATTGTTCGAAAGAGTCTTTTCGAGATTTGATTTCTTTGCCAACGATTTGGATGACTTCTTCTTCGGTAGCGTCCTTTTTCTCTTTTCCGGAGACTTCGAATTTCATGACGGCGGCTTTCAACATGCGGAGCGTGTCCGTGACTTCCTGATTTCTGGCTTTCATGGCTTCCATGAGGTCTTTTTGGATCTGTTCTTTGGTATTCATGGTTCATAACGTATCAGATTTTTTTCTGTGCCGCAAAATTTTCTTTTTTTTCGTGTCTTGTGATATATTTTTCTGGATGAAAGAAATTCGCATTGTTGACCGGCCGAAGGGAAAATCGAACGATATGCGGGACGTGGCTCCAGATCATTCTTTTGAAGTACGTCCGTTGGATTCGTCGGAGGAGGGGAGTTCTGCTCCTGTTTCTGCTGAAGATCGACCTCCAACCGAAAAAGTGAAAGTGCGTTTCGATAAATTTGTACAGCTTGTAGCGACTCATAATTTCGATGAAGTGCTGGAGCAAAATGCAGGTGAAGAGATCGTTTTGAGTTCGAATCTGCTTATGGATTTGGCGAATGCGCATGAAGATAAATCTGATCCGAGTCGCAAGACCCAAATGATCTTCATTGTGGGCATGGTGCTTGGAATTGGTGCCGCATATCTTATTTTTAAGTTTCTTTAAAAATGGCTTCTCGTTCACTCTATCGCAGAGTAGTTCTGAAACTTTCTGGAGAAATTTTGCAGGGAGATCAAGAATCGGGTATTTCTCCGACGGCTCTTCGTGGTTTCTGTGGTGAAATTGCTGAGCTCGCCAAGTCGACACAGTTTGTGATCGTCGTAGGCGGTGGAAACTTTTGGAGGTTTCGGGATCATGAAGATGTCGCTCTTGACCGTACTGTTTCTGACAACATGGGAATGCTCGCGACGGTGATGAATGCGACGGCTCTCGAGAGTACTTTTGCTTCTCTCGGAGTTCCTGCTGTTTGTTTTTCTGCGATTTCTATGCCGAAGGTTCTCGATGATTATACGGCTCGTGCTGCGATCTCTGCACTGGAAGATGGAAAAATCGTCATCAGTGCTGGAGGAACGGGGAATCCTTTTTTCTCGACGGATTCTGCCGCGGCACTGCGGGGTTTGGAATTGCATGCAAATGTTGTTTTGAAGGCGACGAATGTGGATGGAGTTTATGATTCCGACCCTCATAAAAATAAGAATGCCAAACGTTTCCCAAAAGTATCTTTCAAGGAAGTTCTCGAAAAACAACTTCACGTCATGGATCTCACAGCGATTTCGCTCTGCCAAGAAGGAAAACTTCCGATTTATGTCTTCGATATGCAAAAAAAAGGTAATTTGAAAAAAGTTCTATCAGGAGAAAACCTCGGAACTCTCATCTCCTAAATCCTTAATCCTACATCCTAAATCCTAGTTCTATGTCCGATATTCTTCCCCAGGCTGAAAAAGGTTTCGAAAAAGCACTCGAACATCTCCGCTCCGAATTTGCTCGTCTGCAGATTGGTCGTGCAAGTGCGGCGCTTGTGGAGGGGATTAATGTTGAAGCGTATGGCAGTTCTCAGCCTTTGAAAGCGCTTGCGAGCGTTTCTGTCCCTGATTCTCGCACGCTTCAGATTCAGTGTTGGGACAAATCGGTGATGAAAGATGTCGAGAAGGCGATTCAAATTTCTGGATTGGGAATTAATCCTGTGAATGACGGAATTTATATTCGTTTGAATTTTCCTCAGCTCACCGAGGAGCGACGAAAAGAGCTTGCCAAAGTCGTATATCGCTATAGTGAGGAAGCGAAAATTGCGGTGCGTAATGAACGGCAACAGGCGATGGGAAAATTTGACGGTTTGAAAAAAAGCAAAGAAATGGCAGAAGATGAATATCATGGATGGGTGAAGCTCTTGCAAGACAGAGTTGATCAATTCAATAAACTTATCGATGAAGCGGCGCGTAAAAAAGAGGCTGATGTTCTCACGATTTAGTCCTCCGGGAATTTTTACTTTCTCACTCACCTCACTCACCTCATGTCACTTTTCCTCACGATCCTGGTCTTTATTTTGATTTTCTCTCTTCTGGTTTTGATTCATGAACTTGGCCATTTTTGGGCTGCAAAGAGAGCCGGAATTCGTGTCGAAGAATTTGGTTTTGGACTTCCTCCGAGAGTGTACGGGAAGCGATTTGGTGAAACTCTGTATTCTATTAATTTTTTTCCTTTCGGGGGTTTTGTGCGTCTGTATGGTGAAGATGCGCATACGGCTGCGGCTCTGAAAGACAAGCGAAGTTTTGCCGGAAAACCTCTTCGTCAGAGAATCCTCGTGGTGATCGCTGGAGTTCTCATGAATTTTCTCCTCGCAATTTTGCTCCTGACGTTCGGTTTTTCTTTTGGAATTCAGTCGCTTCTCATCGGTCCCGATGATGTTTTTCAGGCTATTGATAGCGGAAATTTGCAAATTCAATCTGGTCTCGTCGTGAAAGATGTCGAGGGTGGTTCTGATGCACAAAAAGTTGGTTTTCAGAAAGGGGATACGATTGTTTCTCTCAACCACGATGCGGCCTTTGATTCTTCTCTTTTCCAGAAACTTATGCGGAGTGATTCAGAAAAGTTTTTTACTGCTGGAGTACTTCGTGGAAAAAGTTTTTTTGATTTCAAGATTGAACCTTCCGGTCGTGATTTTGGTCTTCAGTTTTATGAACATTTTGTCCTTCCTCGTCTTGTTTTTTCTCGGCTTCAGGTGGATTCTCCTTTTGCTCATGCCGGTGTTCAGCCCAACGATGTTCTCCTCAAAGTAAATGGTCGAAACATTTTTTCTCTTGATGAATATCACCGTTCTACTCAAGGTCAAAAGCACTTCTCTATCACTGTTTCTCGAAACCTTTCTGAGATGACTTTTGATGTTTTTTCTACTGATATTGGTTCAATTCTTGTTTCTGAAGTTGCTTCTGACAGCCCTGCACAGAAAGCGGGATTGATCCAGAATGATCTCGTAGTTCAGGTGGAACGACAAGATGTTCCTTCCGCACAAGAGGCAACTCGATTGATCATGGAAAATCGTGAGAAACCAGTTCAATTTCTCGTTGATCGCAACGGTCAGCTTCTCACTTTTTATGTTCAACCAAATGAAGATGGGAAAATTGGTGTCGTTCTTTCTCCGCTCCTGCGCGGTTCTCTTCAGAATGATTTTTATTCCACGGGTCTTCTGACCTCTGTGACTTTTGTGAAGAATGTTCAATATCCTTTCCCGCAATCTTTTCTTCATGCTTTCAAAGAAACGTATCGTCTCGGTATCTCGACTGTCGTTATGTTTGGAAATTTGGTGGGGCAGCTCGTTACTGATTTCTCTGTTCCAGAAGGCGTTTCTGGTCCGGTTGGGATTGCCCAAATGACAGGAGTTTTTGTTCACGAAGGATTCTTTTCACTCGTTCGTTTCACTGCACTTTTGTCCTTGAGTCTTGCGGTCATGAATTTGTTGCCATTTCCGGGATTGGATGGCGGAAGACTTCTTTTTCTCGTGATTGAGTCAGTGCGTGGAAGGAGGCTTTCGGCGCATATTGAACAGCTCATTCATACTATTGGATTTGTGCTTTTGATGGTGATGATTTTTGTGGTGACGTGGAAAGATGTGATGCGGTTGTTTTAAAAACTTTGAGAGCTCCAAATCCATTTTTGCGAAAAAGTGCTCGGTCTGCGACCAAAATAAGAGTATTTTGGCTAAAAATCGAATAGCAAGCTATCCGATTTTTTTTACGCCAAAAACTCTTGTTTTGGATCCCGCATCCCTTCGCAATTTTTTCCCAAAAATGGATTTGGAGCTCTCAAAGTTTTTAAAACAGCTTTTTCTTAACATTTGTATACCGTTTTCGGCATGTCTTATGTTTTGGGTACTTGCCAATATTAGATTTATAAGTGATCTATTTTCTGGTATAATCATCTGATGACTGAAGTAAAAAATACAAATCGTGAAAAGCCCTCCCCCTCCTTTAGGGGTGCAGAAGTGCAAAATGTGCATGAATGGAAACATGAGGTAGATGAAATTGCAAGCACAATCGCTGCGAAAAATTTGCCTCAAGTTTTGGAGCTCATGAAAAAAGATGACCGATTGATTGGAGATGCCAAGAGAGTGGAAAAACTGATTTCCGAGGAAGTTTTAGATGATACTGATACAAAACTTTTAGCTATTGGTTTATTTGTATTGCGTGAAAAATCTCCTTGGCATCCGATAAAATCAGGCTTGAAGGTTTTAAAAGGAGGGAGACAACGAATGGAAAGTGCCTTTGAACCAAGTGGCTGGGCAAATTGCTATGACATAGCAGCGATTGTGCGCGAATTAGCAAAAATGTATGGAATTGAAGGCAAGCTTCATGGAAAAGGTTTGTCGCATGCGCATTTTGAAACAGAAGACGGTAAAGTTTCAGATCCTATGTATGGGTGGATGAGGGGAGGGCTTTTTCAAACCAAAGAAAAATTTGAGGCTCATAAGAAAGAAATGGGCTTACTTAAAAGGATGGGCATAAAAAAATAATTGCCTTTTTGTTTTGCTCGGCAGGAGCAAGGAAAACGACGCTTGCTACGGCACTAAAAAATCACTTGAATCTCATCCTCCATACTCGCTAGTATGAACCCTGCGTTTCCCGCTCTATTTTTTTATTTATGACTGATCAGAAAGATCTTTGGCGAGCTATTCTGCAGAAGCTTGAGGTTACGGTTCCCCGAAACCATTTCGTGACTTGGTTTCAGAATACGGGGATTGTGAATTTTGAGGCTGATGTGCTTGTGATTGGATTTCCGAATGCTTTTGCGAAAGAGTGGGTGGAACGTCATTATGGTGCGAAAATTACGACTTTGGTGAAAGATTTGATTCCGACGCTTTCTCGTGTTGTTTTTGAGATTGCGGCGTCTTTTGCGAATGGCGATGATACGAAAACGGTACCATTAGAAGGTGTTTTGCCTGCTGAGAAAAGTATTCGAAAATTGCCGAATTCTCGGGAACTGAAAATTGATGGGAATCTCCGGAGCCGAATGCTCAATAATCGCTATACACTTGATACTTTTGTTGCGGGAAGAAACAACCGGTTGCCACACGCGGCTTGTACTGCTGTAGGGCACCAGCCGAGCGGCATTTACAACCCACTTTTTCTCTATGGAGATGTTGGGCTTGGGAAGACTCATCTTCTTCAGGCGACGGGGAATGAAATTCTTCGAAATTATCCGAAACATCTCATTGTGTACATCACTTCTGAGCATTTTGTGAATGAAGTGATTCAGGCGATTCGGACGAGGAACGTGAAAGAATTCAAGGATCGATATCGAAAAGTGGATTGTCTGATGGTGGATGATGTTCAATTTTTTTGTGAGAAGTCTTCGAGTCAGGAAGAATTTTTTCATACGTTTAATGATCTGTATGACGCGAATAAACAGATTATTCTCACGAGTGATCGTGCTCCGAAAGATCTCGAGGGACTGGATGATCGTCTCAAAAGTCGCTTTGGGATGGGTATGGTGACGGAAGTGATTCCGCCGGAATATGAGACGCGTATCGCGATTTTGCAGAATATGTGTCAGGAAAATGCTTTGATTATTGATCAGGAAATTCTTTCGTGTATTGCCTATCATGTCGAGAAGAGTGTTCGTGATCTAGAAGGGGTTTTTAAAAGTCTCATGGCTATTGTCCAGCTGCAGAAAACTGTTCCAACTTTGAATGATGCGCTTGATTTGGTGCGTCAATTGCATGGTGCAAAAGAGACTTCTCCTGATCATCTCTACCGTTCGCCAAATCCGAGTCGTCGTTTTGTTCGTGACAGTGGAGAAATTTTGTCGGTGGTGGCGAAATATTTCAGGCTTTCGAAAGAGGACATTATGAGCGATGATCGTCGCAAAGAGATTCTGATCCCGCGCCAAATTTGTATGTATTTGATCCGTCAGGAGCTCAATGAGGCGTATGAGAAGATTGGTGTTGAATTTGGTGGGAAAAATCATGCGACAGTGCTGCATGCTTGTAATAAAATTGTGGAAATGCTGAAGCAGGATCAACGTTTGGTTCGAGATGTGCATGAGATCAAGAAAGAGCTCGGTCTTTAATTTGTCGTAGAATTCTGGAAGATAAAGCTGTTTGAAGCTGGATTCTTCTCTCTTTTTGTGGTATAATGTGAAGATTTCTATTTTTCTCTATGTCTCCTCCAAATAAAATCATTACTCCCACTCTCGACCTCTTTGAAGGCAAAGCGCCTGAGATTTCTTCCGTTCTGGACTTGCGTTTTACGAATGATGTTGGGGCAAAGGGTGGTTCTATGGATGTATTCACCTGGAATATCTACCAACTTTTCACTCATGCTAATCTGAAAATTGGTCTCAAGGGTGAGAGTGCCTGGAGAAAAGCGAGCAAAGACGCTCAAGAATTTTCTCGTCAACTTTCTGTTCTTTCTGCTGTGGATGCTTCTGGACAGAGTGCCGGTGTGACTGTTTTTCAATCTCTTTCTGCTCTTGTGAGAGCGAAGAAAATTACTGGTATGCGGCTTGGTCAGAATTGGAATTTAGATTTTTTGGGGCGCGGTGGAGTGACTTTGGATTCAGTCAATGTTCTCGATGTTGCTCGAAAGATGATTGTGAATACCACTATTCAAGAGAAAAATGCTTTGCGTGACGAGCTTCCGGCCCTTCCAGAGACGAGTCCTGCGACTGATTCTCAGGCTGTCCCTGTTCCAGAAATTCAGCCAGGAGCTCTGGCTACTCCACCTGAAAATCATGCTGTTATTCCTCAGATTCCTCCTTTCAAAAATTTTGAGAGTGAAAAAGCTGCTCTTTTCGAACCTCTTTCTGCTCCTGCTTTTTCTGATGTTCGACAGGAGAGAAGTCTTTCTGCGGTGGATGCTCTTCGCCTGACCCGTACTGCACCTCGGATTATTGAAGATCGTTTTCGTCATCTGAACGTTTGCAGTACTTATGCTATTCGCATCATGCAACAGGCGTATGGTAGACAGGCTCTTGTGGATGCTGGATTTGCTTCTGATCGTGGACTTGCCAATGCTTGGGATTTGAAAATGATCGGTTTGAAGAAGGAAACGGTGAATATTGTCGCAACGACTGATGGCCTCCTGCGCCAATCCAGAAGAAAAGATGGTGCTCCGACGTTGGTGGTGAAAAATCCTGCTCAATATGTAGAGCGTGTTGGAGATTTTTTCCGTGCTGCTGATGGTGGAAATTATCCTGCATTTCTCACGCTCTTGAACCGTGGAACGGCTTTTGGAAAGAAAGTTTGGGATGCGAATAAAAATCGTCCAGATCATTTGAAAAGTTTTAATTCTCATGTTGTGACTGTCCTGGGAAGAGAAGAAACGCGTGAAAGATGGGTCAAGAGTTCTTCTTCGCTGGGTGATCTTTTGCAAAAAGAAGCAGGAGTTTCTTCCTCGTTTCAGACGTATCTCAAAGTCCAGGTTCGCAAAAGAAATGGTGATCTTTTGCAGATTTCTGATAATGGAAAGAGTGTTGTGCACATCAAGAAAGATGGAACAGAATCTTCTTCTGCGCCTTTCAATTTTCGTTCTTTTCGGCTCGAACGTGGAGATACGGTTGTTTGGCAGGACTTGCTCATCACTGATTTTCAGCATGGAGCCGAGAAAGTTCGTCGTTTTGGTGAAGTTCTTAGTGCTGGGAAATTTATTCCTGTAGATTATATTGCCTTGAAAGATGCGAAGTCTCGTGTTCATCCGGAGTATAAACCTGTTGGATTCTTCCAGATCGATCCGATTACAAAAGAATCTGGCTCTATCGATGTGCAGATCAAAACGAAACTTTCTTTGACTGATGAAGATTTTACCTATTATCTTACCGCTTTTGCTGATACTGGTATTGATTTGCGCTCCATACGTCCGAATGATCTACTTCCTCGTTTTGATATCGTCGAACTTCGAAAAATTATTGATGCAAAAGGTGGTCCAAAAGCTCTTCGTCAATCTATTCTGAGTCAGAATATACAGCATTATATTGCCGAGAATCCTGATACAATTCTCATTCCTATCGAGGCTGGCAAAAGTCCTTGGGGTCATATTTCGAATTTTTTTGAACAGCATTTTTCTGGAAAAAATGTTTTGACGCAGACTGATAAGAATTTTATTTTGGAGGCTGTGGATTCCATGAATTCCAGTATTCATCTTCAGGTAGATCCTTTGAATCCGAAATCTTTCCGATTTTTTGCTGGTGAGCATATCTATCTCACTCCTGATCGCATCACTCGACTCATTCGCTATGTTCAGGAGAAGCATGCTGAGCAATTTTCTCCTGATGATTATGTGGCTTTTATTCAACAGGGTGATACTCCGGATGTTCATTTCAAGCAGGCGATTCTTTCATTTTTCCCGAAATTTCCTTTTGACACTCTGGATCCGCTCGAGAAGTCGTATCTTTACAAGGCGTTTCAGGCGTCAAATGCGAAAAATCCTGATGTTGATTTTACTTTGGTGAAGGATGGTGCTATTTCGCGCCTTGCCCGTTTTCCTCTTGGTGGTCGCATTGTTTTCCGCAAGGCTGATCTCGTTGCTTGCATGGAAGATATTGGAAAGAAAAGAGTTTTGCAAAAACCGAACGAAGCTTTCCGTGGTTTCGAGGAAGTGAAGACTGGTAAACTCGGAGTTTATCCTATGGCGATTACTATTCCTGTGGAAATTCCTCCGCCGATTCTTGGTTCGATCAATGAATTGTATTCTGGGCAATCTCTGGATGATGTTTTTATTCGCAGCGCTCTGCCTTTCGTGTATGCGAAAGAGCAACTGGGTTCCGAAGGTCTTTTCACTCGTGGTGATGCAAAAGATATGGCTACTGAATTGCATGATGCTTATCAGGATGCTTATGGTATGGATATATCTTTTCTCAAAGTTCGTTCCGTGGGTGTTTTTCAGCTTCGTCCGACTGTAATAGATATGCAAAATTGTGCTCAAGCTTTTGAGACCCATAAAATTCCTATGCCAAAAGATCTCGCCAATTTTACGAATCTTGTTACTACTGATCCTCGAGCTGCTACGCTTGTGGCGGGTGAACGACTTCGTGAGTCTCTCCATCAATTTCATGCTTTTATGCGTAAAAATGGTGAGAAGACTGATCAAACTCTTTTTGATCCACATTTTGCTATTCAGGTTATTACGAGCTACAACCGTTCTTCAGAGGCTGTTTTCAGGGCTGTTTTTCAGAATTGGGCTTATAATCTTGCTTCTGCAGCAGACATCCCGAGCCTTGTGCCATTGAAAGAGATTGATGATAAAGGAGATCTTGCTAAGCGAAATTCGATGGAGTCTCACGTGATTCGTACTTTTGAGAATGTTGCTTCAGCTCTTTTGAAGAAAGGCGAAATTTCTTTTTCTGGAAATGTCGCTACTGAATTATCGAAGATGTTTACAAATCGTGTTGGTTTTTTGAATTCTCCACTTTTTCAGGAGATCCAGCGTTGGTACAAAATGAAACATCCAGAGGGTCTTCAGTTTACTTTCTCTTCTGCTGAGCTTGCTCGTGGGAATGGTATTTTTTCGTATGGCCGTCGGTATCTCCAGGAAAAAGATGTGCATCGTTGGAACGATACTTTTGCAGGTGCTTCTGCATTACGCGCGACTTTGGACAGAATGCATCGTCCATATGAGATGAAACCTGTTGAGAAACAGCAGATAAAAGCTCCTTCTCTGCTTCTTGCCGGTCGTGGTTCAGGAGAAAGTACTCTGGGGTTTTCCGATACTTTGGTGCAGTCTGGTATTCTAGATTGTTTTGAAGGAGAGACTAGTAAACTGCGTGTGTATGGTAAATCTGTTTCTTTGTATCAAGATTTCGGAAAAAATTCTTTAGCAAATATTTACTTTGGAAATACTTTGGATCTTGTTGATGTTTCTCAGGTGAATGGGAAGTATTGGATGAAAGTTGCTGTTTCGAGTGGTCCTTATACTGGGAAAGAAGGCTATGTTCTTTTTGATAAAGTTGCTTATACCAATACTCAGGGGCCTGTGCTCGATCCGAAAATGGTTGCGCGTTTCGAAAAATTTGAGAAAGATAAAAAGCGTCCACTTCCTCATGATTATGCTCCTTTTCTCCAACGCTATTTGCGTTTTCTCGAGAACTATAACCTCGACGAATCTTTCCGTTCCACAATGCTCATGAAAGAGAGTGCTCCTACTGCTGCGGAAGTTCGCGATCCTGTATCTTTGGAGACTATCAAGACTGCTGCGACTGGTTTGGGATATAAAAATCAAAAGTTTTTTGCTTTTCTTCCGAAAGGAAAATTTCTGAATTCCAAAACTCCAAAGCTTTTTGTTATCGACACAGAGAATGATCGCGTTTTGACTTTTACTGTAGGGCTCTCCAAAGAGACAGATGTGCCTCTCGGTCAGTATGCGGTTTCTACTCGTGGTTTCCGTGATCTCGATTATATGGGTGCTCCTATGGGTGCTGATGTGAAGCGTTACAGAGGTATGCATATTCAGCGTTTTGCTGGAGCATACAGAAGCGGGCCTGAATTCATGTCTACGGGGTCAATGATAGTTCGTCCCGCCATTGCGCCGCTTCCTTCTCCTACAGAACCTGTTCCCGATGGCTCAACTCCTCCACGAGATCTTTTCTATTTTCATGGAACAAACCGTGAAAATCTTCTCGGAAAATCTCTTTTAAAAAGAGGGGACTTCGGATTTTCGAATCTTGATATTATCTACCTCTCAAATCTTTTTGATGGTCAGAAAATTGATTTCCATGTTTTTGATCCAGGAGCCTCTGGCCCACGACCTTTAGATGTTGCTGCGCGTGGCCTTTAATTTAAATATTTTGCGCGATTCTGATTTTGTTCGTCGTTCGTTTTTGCGTAGACCACTTCGCCTGTTTTTGGCTTGGTAATGTAATACCAGTATGGAGACCCCACTGGATTTGCTGCAGCGTGAATGGTTTTCATTCCTGGATTTCCTATGGGGCCTGGTGGGAATCCTTTTATTTTGTAGGTGTCATAGTCTTTGTCGTAGAGGGTCGTGGCGTCGATATTCAGAAACCATCCGCTTTCATTTCTTTTCCATATAATTCCTGCGACTATTGCCAAATCTTTTTCTGTTCTCACCTCTCTTTCGAGGAGTGAAGCGATGAGAATGGTATTGTCGAGTGCGTCTGCTGAGATTTTTTCTGCAGTGATTTTTTTCTGAAAATTTCTGAGCATTTGATCAATCAAAGTTTGCGCATTGAAGGCTCCGGTATCGAGAAAATAGGTATCTGGGAAGAGATATCCTTCGAGCGGTTGTTGTCGAGTTTGGAGTTTTTCTTTTTGTAGAAAAGGAAATTTTTCATAGGTCTGGAAATTCTTTGCCGCTTGTGAGAATTCCTCTGGCTTCATAATTCCCATTTTTACCAGTGCATCGTCGATCTGTGTCACTGTCCAGCCCTCTGGAACGGTGATGAAATTTTTTGCTTTTTTGGGATTTGTGAGAACCTCAGTGATTTCGGGAATGGTCATTCCGGGACTGACTTCGAATCGTCCGGAGAGGAGCTTCTGTTCTGCTTTTCGAGACTTTACGTATCTCTCGAAATTTTTTCCTTTTCGAATAATTTTTTTCTCCTGGAGAATATTCCCGATTTTTCTCGCTGATGAGCCTTTTTGAATGAGAACAATTATTTTTTCTTGGCTCTGAGGACTGAGAGCATTGGCGAGGCTATTGTTGTAATCAAAATAATCGCTTACCTGATAGTAAGCGACCCCTGCGAGTACAATAGTGATAGCGATTTTGATCCAGTTTTTTTTCATATAATTTTTATGCGGCGCCTGGCATTCCCATCTCGCCCATGATGCCTTTCATTTTTTCTGCAGCGACTTGCTGAGCTTTTTTGAGAGCTTTTCCGAAAGCTTTTTCTATTTTTCCCTGAAGTGATACTTTTCCGTTTTGCATTGCCTCATCACTGATTTGGACAGAGACGACTTCCATCTCGGCATTCACCGTGATAGAGACTCCGCCTTCTTCCGCCTCTATGTGGATATTCTTGAGATCCTTTTTGATACCTTTTGCTTGTTTTTGGATGCGATACATGTCGCGCGCTTTTTGGAGGAAGGCCATGTGATGGAGGATTTAGGATTTAGGATGTAGGAATTAGGAAAACTTTTTTTTCTTATGGTATCATTTCCTACGTCCTCTATCCTACATTCTCTATCCTATTTTTTAAATCTTTTTCTATGAAACGAATTTTCTCTGTTTTTCTTCTCTTGTCTCTTGTTTTTGGTGCACTTCCGGTTTTTGCTTATGGGGCAGCGCCTTTACCTCATGGAGAAGTTGTGAAAAAAGTAGTCATGAAGAAAGTCATAAAGAAAGAGGTCAAAAAAGTTATGAAAGGGAAGAAGTCTAAGAAATCTTCTTTGAAACATGATGGCGCGATGGGCGAAAAGCAGCCTCCAGCTCCAAGTGTGCCACCTGCGACGGTACCTCCAGCTTCACCTGCAGTTACGGCTCCTGCTTCTTTGAAAGTGAGCATTCAAAATTTCGCATTCTCTCCTTCTGTTTTGAATGTGAAAGTGGGGGATACGGTGACGTGGACGAATCTGGATTCTGCGACTCATACTGTTGAGGCTGATGGCGGTTCTTTCAAGAGTGGTAGTTTGACTATTGCTACTGCCCCTTTTAGTTTTACCTTTACGACACCTGGAACTTTTGCATATCACTGCGGTCCTCATCCTTCTATGACGGCTTCGGTGGTTGTTACTCAGTAAAACTGTCCTTAGCTTTGAAAAAGCTCTTGTCAGACTGAACTCTTTTCGATAAAATCACTGCACTTTATGCAAACTTTTGTACTTGAAGCCGAAACTCGTCCTGAAAATGTAACTCCTGCAGTTCTGCGAACTCGCAAGCAGATCCCAACCGTTTTTTACGGCAAAGGCGTTGAAAATATGCATTTGACACTTCCTTATAAGGCTTTTGCTGCGGTGTACAAGAAAGCTGGTGAGACGAATCTCGTTGACCTCCAGATTGATGGTGGCAAGAAAACTATGAAAGTGCTTGTTCATATGGTTCAACTTCATCCTGTGAGTGACGATTTCATTCATGTTGATTTGATTAATGTCCGTATGGATCAGAAATTGACGACTCATGTCCCTGTGAAACTCGTAGGAATTGCTCCTGCAGTCAAAGATTTCTCTGGTTCTGTTAGTCTCCAGATGCAAGAAGTGGAAGTTCGATGTCTTCCAGCCGATCTCATTCACGAAATTACTATTGATGTTTCTTCCTTGAAGACTCTTCACGACGTCATTCACGTCGAAGATCTTCAGATTCCTTCTACTGTTGAGGTTCTTTCTGATAAGCAACGAACGATCGTTTCTGTTCTTGCTCCGAAGAAAGAGGAAGAGGCAAGTACTTCAGCTCCTGTAACGTTGGTCAATGGTGAGCCTCCAGCTCCTACTGTTGTGGCTTTTGATCCAGCAAAGAAAGAAGGAAAACGTGAGGAGAAGAAAGAGAAGAAGGAGGATAAGAAGTAGGAGCTTTCAAAAAAATATGTTTAAAAAAGTCCCGCCGTGGCGGGACTTTTTTGTTCTGTCTTTCCTGTTATTTTATTTTATGACTACCGTCATCCCCGCAATGATCGGTGCAATGATGAGTGCAATCGTATTGATGACTTTGATGAGCGCATTGAGTGCTGGACCTGCTGTGTCTTTGAACGGATCTCCGACAGTATCACCGATGACTGCTGCTTTGTGAGCGTCGCTGCCTTTGCCTCCGAATTTTCCGGTTTCGATGTATTTTTTGCTGTTGTCCCATGCTGCTCCGCCTGTACACATGAAGAGTGCGAGCATGAATCCTGCGACGATGAGGCCGACGAGGAGGCCGCCGAGTGCTTCTGCGCCGAGTCCAAATCCTACGATGATTGGGCTGAGGACTGCGAGGAGACCTGGAAGGATCATTTCTTTGAGTGCGGCTTTTGTGACGATGTCGACGCAACGGCCGTAGAGAGGTTTTCCTTTTCCGGTCATGATTCCTGGAATTTCTTTGAATTGTCTTCGAACTTCTTCGACGACTTTGTATGCTGCTTTTCCGACGGATCGCATAAGGAATGATGCGAAGAGGAATGCGATGACGCTTCCGAGGAAGAGACCGATGAGAACTTTGTAATTGCTAATGTCGAAAGAGAAAACTGTTGTGGAAGATTTTGCGAGTTCCTCTGTATATGCTTGGAATAATACGAGTGCCGCGAGTGCTGCGCTGCCGATGGCGTAGCCTTTTGTGACGGCCTTTGTGGTGTTTCCTACTGCATCGAGTTCGTCGGTGACTTCACGGACGCTGGCTGGTTGCTTGGTCATTTCTGCGATACCTCCTGCGTTGTCGGTGATCGGTCCATATGAATCGGTGGCGATGACCATTCCTGTTGTGGAAAGCATGGCGACTGCTGCGATAGCGATACCGTAGATTCCGCTGCCGACGAGCTCGGATTTCATGCCGAAATAGTATGCGAAGAATATTCCTACGACGATCAACAGGACTGGCATCAAAGTGCTTTCAAGTCCTACTGCGAGCCCCATAATCAAGTTTGTTCCTGCGCCTGTCTGTGACGATTCTGCAATTCTTTGTACTGGTTTGTAATTGGTTGCGGTGTAATATTCGGTGATGACGTTGATGAGAAATGTGATGCCGAGTCCTACGAGTGTTGCGTAGAAAAGCCACATGTCTCCGATGAAATATTTGGTTGCGAAATAGAATCCAACTGCGGAGATGAGTCCTGTGACCATCATTCCTCTATACATGGCGCCCATAATATTTTTCTTTTTTCCGAGTCGGACGAACCACATTCCGATGATGGAAGAGACGATTGAAATTGCCCCGAGTGCGAGAGGATACTCAATGCCACTGGTTCCGAGTTTTTCGGTGAGTGTGGATGCTGCGAGAATCATTGCTGCGATGAGCGTGACGGCGTATGTCTCGAAAAGATCTGCTCCCATACCGGCACAATCTCCGACGTTATCTCCGACGTTATCGGCGATGACGGCAGGATTTCGTGGATCATCTTCAGGAATATTTTTTTCTACTTTGCCGACGATGTCAGCTCCGACGTCTGCTGCTTTTGTGAAAATTCCTCCTCCGACACGAGCGAAGAGAGAAATGAGTGATGCACCAAATCCAAATCCGATGAGAAGTTTTGGAGCTTCACCGCTCGGGATTCCGAGGAAGTTTGTGAAAATATAATAAAAGCCACTGACTCCGAGGAGTGCGAGTCCTACGACGGCCATGCCTGTGACAGACCCTCCGTTGAATGCGACGCTGAGAGCTTCTTTCATACCTTTTTTCGCTGCTTCTGTCGTACGGAGATTGGCTCGTACCGATATGCTCATGCCGATGTAGCCTGCGAGTCCTGAGAAGAGGGCGCCGACGAGGAATCCAATTCCCATCCACATGCCGTCATTGTGATTTCCAGCAGGAATGAAGAAGGTGATTAAGAGGAAGATTACGATCGCAAAAAAAGTCATCGTCATGGCTTGGCGATTGAGGTAGGCGACTGCGCCTTCCTGGATAGCTTTTGCGATTTCTTGCATATCTGCTGTTCCTTTTGGCTTTCTGAGGACAAGTATTACTAAAAAGATGGCGTAGAGAAGCGCGAGAACGCTGACACCTATGGCTATGAGAGACATGGGGGAGAAGTTAGGATGTAGGAATAACATGTGACGTGTGACTTTTGACATGTGACGGGTTATAAGTCACATGTTACTTGTCACAAGTTCCTCATGTTTATAGCATAGAATTCCTGCTTTTTAAAGCTGGTTTTTTGTGGTATAATGGTAAGAATCTTATTTTTATGGCTGACGATCAGAAAAATCTCAAAAATGATGACTTTGAAGTCGAGACTCCGGAGGAGGCTCAGCGCGGTATTGCTGAGCAAATCGGCGATGCGGTGGGGGACGCTGTGCCATCACTTCAAGGTGATAAAGATGAATTTCCAATGCAGGGTGGTTTCTTTTCTCAGCTTGGGGCGCTTTTGCGTATGGCTGGTCTTAGCTTCAAAAAAATTGCTTCCTGTCTTGTACTTTTGATTGTTATTGGTGGTGGTATTTTTTATGTTCTGCGTCCTGGATTTTCTCTCTTTTCGAAAATTTCTTCTTTTGTCGATTCTGTTCGCCATTTTTCTTTGAGTTCTTCTGATACCTCGAATGAGATTCAGAAAACGGGTTTGGGTATTGATCATGATTTTGATTTTGATTCAAATTTTACTGTGGGAGCTGGTCGTGGAGTTCGTGGTCAAAAAGTTTTCTCTTCTTCTCTCCAAAATGCTTATGTTTTTGGTGTGCCGCATGCACCGAAAACTTTTGTGAAAATTGTGAATGATCTTTTGGATATTGGTTATTTTTATGGATATCGCGGCATTTCTTCTGATCGTCTTGAATCGTATATTTCGTATCTCTCTTCTATCAATAGCGGTCTTTCTACTGACACTCATGCTTTGCTTGATGCTTCATCGAAAAGATCTGAAACGCTCGATCGTTTCATCCGAGATCTCCAAAGTCTTCAGGAAATTGCTGTGCAGATTCGAGATTTTCTTGCTCAAGAAATTGCTACTTATACCCTCCAGTTTGATGAAAATGCTGCTACAAAAAAGGGCTTCGAAATAGCATTTTTTGATCACGTGAATCGTTTTGAACCGAGAGGAAGCCACACAAATCTTGATTCTTTTATTGATGCAGCGCGTGAAGGGGTGAATATTAAGGCTCAATTGCTCGCACTTCGAAAAGTGAAAGCTTTCTATGATGCAGCTTTGCCGAAGCTTGATACAAAGATTCGTGATCTTCAGTTCAATCGTGATGCGCTGATTCAGAATGTGACGGTGGTTGATGTGAAAAATTCTGATTTGAAGCTGATTGTTCCAGAAAGCCAGCGTCTGGAGCAATAATTGTGAATTTCTTTCTTTCATTTTTTGCGTCCTCGGGTTAAGGTTCTTTATACTATGTTTTCCTTGGAGCAATTGATCGAGCGAGTGCGTGATTTTCGCCCTTCTCTGGACTCAAAACGTGTTCGTGATGCTTTTGATTTTGTTGAGGAACTTTACAAAGATCGTCGTCGTCTCTCTGGCGATCCATATGTGACGCATTTTTTGAGTGTTCTCGATATTCTTCTTCCGCTCAAGCCCGATGAAGATACGGTGATTGCTGCCCTTTTACATGGTGTGTTGAGTGATACTGATATTTCTCTCGATGTTCTTCGTAAAAAGTTTGGTCCTCATGTAGCTTCTTTGATTGAGAGTCTCCAGACGCTCCGGACGATGCGTCCTCATCCAGATATGATTGATGTAGAAAATTTTCGACAGATGATTTTGGCATTGGCAAAAGATCTTCGTGTGCTTTTGATTCGCTTTGCTCATTCGATTCACAATTTGGAAACGATTGATTATCTGAAGGATCCTCATGCTCAAAAGGCATTGGCGCGTGAATGTCTCGAGATTTATGCCCCGTTGGCCTCTCGATTGGGTATCTATACTTTTAAATCGCGGCTGGAAGATCTTTCTTTTCGTTATTTGCATCCTCAGGAATATGCTTATATCGAGGATCAATTGGGGAAATTTGGAAAACAGAAAGGGCGTTTCATTGATGAAATTGTTCAAAAGCTCAAAACTTTTTTGAGAAAGAATAATGTTGACGCTGCTATCGATGGGCGTTTCAAGAGTATTTATAGTATTCACCGAAAACTCAAAAGAAAAGGTCGGATGTCAATTGATGACATCTTCGATGTGTTTGCGATTCGAGTCGTTTTGCCGACGCAAATGTCTGCTGATCGGGAGTCGATCGATCAGCTCTATATGCTTCTCGGTTTGTTGCACAGCGAATGGACTCCGCTGGCGAATCGTTTCAAGGATTATGTGGCTGTCTCAAAGCCGAATGGATATCAAAGTCTCCATACGACTGTGATTGGTCTCTCTCCGAAACATTTCAATCAGCCGGTGGAGATTCAGATTCGTAGTGAGCGTATGCATCGAGATGCTGAGTATGGAGTTGCTTCTCATTGGCTGTATGAAGACACGAAGGCGGCTTCGACTGGTTTTGCAAAAGATTCTTTTTTGCAATATGTTTCCGAGAAAGATGTTGCAGCACCAAGTAAGCGTTTTCATTCTCAGATGGAGTGGCTCCGCGGTCTCTCGAAATTGCAGGAACAGATGAGTGAAGATCAGGATATTATCGATAGTCTTCGTCTCGATCTTTTTAATGATCGTATCTTTGTTTTGACGCCCACGGGTGAAGTGAAAGATCTGCCTGTTGGAGCAACGCCAGTGGATTTTGCTTACAGTGTTCATACCGATGTAGGTCATCGTTGTTCTATGGCAAAAGTGAATGGTCGTCTCGTTCCGCTCGATTATGAGCTCAAGAATGGCGAGGTTGTTGAAATTGTTTTGAAACCAAAACCGAATCCGAAACCGTTGTGGTTGAGTTTTCTGAAGACGAATTCTGCAAAAATGAAAATTCGTTCTTGGTTTCATAGCCAGGATCGGGAGTTTGCTTTTCGTGAAGGAAGAGATCTTTTGAATAAGCAGCTCCTTCGTTTCGGAAAAGCAAAGCTTGATGAGAGTCTCTCCGTTCTTCAACATTACATGGGAAGAGATTTATCTGCTCGTGAACGACAGACTTTGGTCGAGAGTGTTGGTAATGGCTCTATCGCGCCTTACACGCTCGTACGAAGACTTTTTGCTTCTGATGAACCTCTTCCTCCCGTTACTCCTCCTGTTTCTTCTCGTCCTTCGAAGACTGATGCTCAATTGCCTCTTGAGCAGCGTATTCTTCTCGGTGGTGAGTCGGGTTTGCCTCTCAGGATCGCTCAATGCTGTTCTCCAAAGGAATCTGATCAAATTTTGGGTTATATTACTCGTGATAATGCTGCGACGATTCATCGTTCGGATTGCAAGTTTTTTGGGCGTGCTCATGCATATCGTATACTTCAGGCTAGTTGGAAGGCTTCCACCGATCAGTCTCTACACTATCGTGTTTCAATCTTTATTGAAGCCGTAAATCGCATCGGTATGATTCGTGATATTACTACTGTTATTTCTGATCTCCATATCAATATTGTTCATTTTGGGTACAAAGATCCTCTTCGTAAAGAAACCCCCGCTCGTGGTGTTGTGTATTTAGTTCTTTTGGATCTGCTCAATATCGATCAACTGGATCGGCTTTTCAATAAACTTGAACAGGTGTCAGGAGTCCTGAATGTATATCGATCGTAGTGCTTTTTAATTCTTCGTTGCCTGCACAGAGCCAATATTTTCGTGCGATCTCTGATAGTATTTTTTTGTCAGCATTTTCTATTTTGATTTTTTGGAAATCTTCATATGTATTCTTTTTCAAGAAATGGACGAGTTTTCTATATCTATCATGATATTTTTTCCCTGGTACTTTTTGTTCATTCATTGGGTTTTTTTCTTCACACTTCTGACAAGTAGTTTCGAGCGGATTCCAGTCTCTTTCTTTTGAGAATTCTATTTTTGTGTAGCATTCTTCGCAGTGTGTGATTTCGGGGATTGATCCAACTTTGTCGAGAAATTGAATCAAGAAAACTTCGAATATTGTTTCGAGATCATCTTTTTTTTCGATATCGATAAGTGTCTTTTTTCCCATTTCGTAGAGTTCTTGATACTGCGAGCCTTCGTTGATTCCTGCGAGTGTTTCGAGAACTTTGAATGCTGATTTTATTTTTTTGAGGTTATTTTTAATTCCTTCGAATGTGTTTTTTGTTTTTGCTTCTGTGATAGTCCAGTTTTCGTTTCCGTTCGAGTAGAGTGTGATTTCGCAGATATTCATTGTCTGGATTTCTCCTCCAAACTTCGAATGAATGTTTCGTGCACCTCTCGCTGTTGCCCAAATTTTCCCGAGGAGGGGAGTGAGAATCGCGATGGATCTATCTTTTTCTCGAGATGGCCTAATGTCGAGAATCAATCCTTCGGTTTGGATGTAGCCTCTTTTCATATGTCGTTGATATGTTTTTTGATGGCTATGAAGCTCGTGGTGACGCTCAGCACGACAACCGCTCCTATTTCGATGAGGAAGATTTTGAAGTATGGAAAATCAATGTGTCTCCTGAGAAGGTCGAACTGTCTTCCTATTTCGAATTCGGTGACACTGGTGAAAATGATGAAGCTCAAAAAAAGCGCTGCCAGACTAATCCAAACGGATTCGAGCAAATATGGTCCGAGGATGAATTTCTGTCCGGCGCCGATGAGTCGCATGATGCCGATTTCTATTTTTCTGTGGTAATAGCTCATGGAGATTGTGTTTCCGATCATGATAATTGCTCCTGCGGTGAAAATTGCTATGATCCAGAAGAGGAGATATTGTGTGATTTTCGACATATCTTCGACATTGCGGATGATGTTGCCGTTGATCGTGAGATTCTGTTTGTCCTCGTCGAGATTTTCGAAAAGTTTTTGGTAGCGACTCTTATTCACTGTATCTTTGACGCTGGTATAGAAGTCTGGATTTGCAACGGTGATGCGAATGCTGCCCGGAAGCGTGTTCTCGAGATTGAATTTTTTGTAGTATTCTGCGGTTTTTGGATGGGATCTGAGGAATTCTTCAAGTGCTTGTTCTTTTGAGATGTAAGCTGCGTTTTTGACTCCTGGAATTTCTTTTGTGAACGTTTCTATCTCTTTTCCTGTTTTTTCTTCGATGTTTCCCTGGAGGTAGAGGACGAGGTCGATTTTTTCTCCGAGTTTTTCAATTTCGTTCTGGGCACTCATGTGCACGACGAAAAGGATATTGAGAATGAACATCAACATGCTCAGGACGAGGACGGTGCCGATACTACTGAATTTATTTCTCCAGAGGTTTTTGAAACTTTCGCTGAGGATTTTTTTCATCTTATCTATTATGCGCGAGAACTCCTTCAGGTGCAACGATGTTTTCTTTGATTTGACTCAGCCATGAATCGCGAATGAGGGACGATTTGTAGATTTCTGGCCTGTAGGGCTTCAGTCGTTCGACGCGTGTTTTCATTTTTTCTTCTATAATGAATTTCTCGAGCCGAAAGGTAAAAGCGAATTGATCGTATCCTAGTGCGATAACATCGGGTTGGAATTTTTTGATGACTTTATATTTGTCGACGAGATCTCCGAGTACTACTTTGTCTGCCCACTTTTTTTGCGTGAGATTTTCTGCCCGTTTTTTTTCTGAATGTGTTGGCTTTCTTCCTTTGATTTTTTGCACAGTTTCGTCTCGCGCAATCACGACCACGACTTCTTTCCCGAGCTTTCGTGCTTGTTCAAAAAAATTTTCGTGTCCTGCGTGGAGGAGGTCGAAAGTGCCGAAAACCATGACGCGCATGAGGCTAGGAATTAGGGTGTAGGATTTAGGATTTAGGAGTCACAAGTGGCTCAATGAGTATGCTTCCGAAATAGAGAATTGTCACTATGAAAAATGGGAGTTCGGTGAACTTTTGGATTTGCTGCGATAATCCTGTATAGATTTCGTTTTCGGCGAAGAGAGTTGAGAAAAGGTAGGCGGTGCCGATGATCGCAAACAAAATAAAGCTGACAGTGATGAAGTTTTTGATTGTTTGTTGCACGTGGTTGATTATAGCATATAGTTTCCCTTATACTGCCGTTCGATGGTTTTGACTCCTGAACAAGTTCGGCACATTGCGAAGCTCGCTCGCATTCTCCTCCGTGAGGATGAGGTTGAGAAATTTTCGACGCAACTGACTCATATTTTTCAGTATATGAGCGTCCTGGATGAAGTAGATACGAAGGACGTGTTGCCAACTTCACAGGTAACGGGACTTCAGAATGTGACTCGTCCTGATGAAGTGAAATCATGGGTTTCCCGCGAAGAGCTTCTTGGCTGTACAGAGCTTCCTGTTGAGCAAAATCAGATTCGTGTGAAACCGGTTTTTGGTGAATAATTTTACAAATTTTATGTCTTCTCTCGCTCACCTTACGATTCGGGAACTTTCTGACGGATTTGATGCCAAGAAATTTTCCGCAACAGAAGTTACGCAGGCGACACTTGAACAGATGCGTGCGCATAATGCGCCGCTCAATGCGTATGTGCTCACGATGGAAGAAGAGGCTCTTTCTATGGCTGCTGAGGCGGATGTTCGTATCGCTACTGGGCGGAGGCTTTCTGTCCTCGATGGTGTGCCGTGTGGACTTAAAGATATTTTTTCTACCAAAGGTGCTCGTACGACGGCATGTTCGAAAATTCTTGCAAATTTTGTTCCTCCGTATGATGCAACAACCGTTTCGATGCTTCGTGATGCTGGTTCTGTCTTTCTCGGAAAAACTAATTTGGATGAATTTGCGTGTGGTGGTTCGTCAGAACATTCGTGTTTTGGAGTGACGAAGAATCCTTGGAATTTGGAAAAAGTTGCTGGCGGAAGTAGTGGAGGTTCTGCGGCTGCGGTGGCTGCGGATATGGCGGCTTTTACTCTTGGAACAGACACTGGTGGATCGATTCGTTTGCCTGCAAGTTTGTGTTCAGTGGTGGGCCTGAAAGTGACGTATGGTCGAGTTTCTCGCAGCGGTGTGATTGCGATGGCTTCGAGTTTGGATACGATTGGAGCTTTTTCGAAAACGGTCGAAGATTCTGCGATGGTTTTGCAACAAATTGCAGGTCATGATGAGCGAGATTCCACAACGCCTTTGGTGGAAGTTCCGGATTATACGAAAAATTTAGCAAAAGGTGTGAAGGGGCTGCGAATTGGTCTTCCGAAAGAGTATTTCACTGATGGCGTGGATCCAGAGGTGCAGAAAATTCTTATGGACGCTGCAGATGTGTATCGAAAAATGGGCGCGCAGGTCTCTGAAATGAGCTTACCAATGACGAAATATGGTGTTGCGATTTATTATATTATTATGCCGGCAGAACTTTCTACGAATTTGGCGCGTTTCGATGGGATTCGTTATGGAAGTATCCCGAAAGATATCGGAGAATCTCTGCAGGATATGTATTACCATGTTCGTGGTGGAGGATTTGGTGATGAGATCAAGCGTCGCATTATGATCGGAACGTACGTTCTCTCGGCTGGATATTTTGACGCTTTTTACTCGAAAGCCCAGAAAGTTCGGACTTTGATTCGCCAGGATTTTGATAATGCTTTTCAAAATTTTGATGTTTTGCTGACACCCGTTTCGCCCTTTCCTGCCTGGGGCATTGGGGAAAAGGCCAATGATCCGTTGGCGATGTATTTGGCGGATGCTCTCACGATTCCTTCAAGTATGGCTGGTATTCCAGGACTTTCTGTTCCATGTGGATTTACGAAATCTGGGCTTCCGGTAGGGATGCAATTGCTTGGTTCACAGTTTGCCGAACCACTTCTCTTCCAAGTGGCTAGTGCGTATGAGCAGCAGACCTCATGGAGGAATAGTAAACCGAAACTGTAATCTATTGCTTTTTTGCGAACTCCCACGCCATCAAAAAGATAGCTCTTTGTGTATTTGCGATTTCACTGCTTTCGATGATCATGCCGATGAGTTCGTTGCCAAAAGAACAGATCGCAATTTTGTTTTCGTAGATGTTGATTTCGTTTGTGAAATTATATTTTTCTTTTGGAATTAGACGGATTTCGCGGAAATATTTTCTGCTTTCTTCTTGTACGTGCTGACCCCATTCGTCTGATGGTGCGATGCCGCGGAGATAGATTTTTTTCTTGGCTCTTTTTTCGACATATTCTTTGTCATATTCTGGCCAGAAACTCCGAATTTCCTGTGAGTTGGCGTAGTTGAGAATCTCTGTTTTGCTCGTGAGCGTGTCGCTGTAAATTGCTTTTATGCCTTCGACGCCCTCAAAATATTGAATGTGTGGATGAACATTTCCACTTTTGAGACGATGTAAATCTGGGAGAATTTCTTTGAACTCGTTGGCGTGACGAAGGGCTTCTCTTCCTATGATTTCCGGATCTGTGGCACTGAAATATCGTATGTTTTTTTTGTTCAGGAAATTGACGTAGCCTTTTTGGACGAGTTTTTCGAGAATGTCGTAGCAGGTGATGCGATTGATTTGTGCACGTTTCGATATTTTTGCGACGACGCTGCTTCCGAGTGAGAGGCATGCAATGTATATCTGTGCTTCTTTGTCGCTCATGCCGAGATTTTTCAAGATTTTTCCGACGTGTTTTGAGAGCATTGTGATGATGATTTTATCGACTGTGATTGAGAATGAACCGTTCGAGTGCCATCATGGATTGATTGCGGTCTCCTTCGGTTTCCTGGATGTCTCCGTTTTTGAATTTTATGTCTAGGTCTGCGAGCGTGTCGTAGGCATTTTTGAGTGCTTCGTGCGTAAAATTTTTTGCTTGTCTTGTGGCGATTTGGACGGCGTATGGATGCATTTTGGCATCATATTTTTTCATTTCATTGAAGAGGTCTCTCTCTGGAGTCGCATTTTTTTTCAAATCGGAGAGGAGTAGGAGCATACGGAAATGTCGCACAATCATGGCGAAAATCATGAGCGTTTCTTCACCGTTTTCTGCGAGAATGTGGAGAAGTTCGATGGCGCGTTTCGCATTTTTTTCGCTGAGAGCATCTGTCATTTTGAATACGGATGTGCTGATATTTTCTTTGCAAAGTGCTTCGATGTCTTGCTCTGTGGCAGCTCGATTTTTGCAGTAGCTCGAGAGTTTTTGAATTTCGTTGTCGAGCGTCCAGAGATCTGGTCCTACGCGATCGAGGAGGAATTTTATTTCTTTTGGCTGGATACGGAGATTTCTTTTGATGACTTGCGTTTTCAGAAATTGATCGATTTGCAGGGGAGTCGGAAGCGTGAATTCTTTGAGCTGTGTGTTTTCTTTGAATTTTCTGTAGAGTGATGTTCTTTTGTCTGGGCCTTTTTCTTCGTAGAAAACCGCGACGGTTGTGTCTGCAATTTTCTCCAGTCTTTTGCCAAGCTTTTCCTGCTCTTTTGCATCGGCGTTTTCCATGAAATTTTTCACAATGATAAGCCTCTTCTCTGAGAGAAAAGGGCTACTTTCGAGGCTCGCGGTGATACGCTCTGCGGTTTCTTCGTTTTCGATGATTTCAATATTGAGATCTCCGTATTTTTTTTCAAATTCCTCCTGCCAGCGTTTGATCTCCTGCTGGAGTCCGAAAGTGTTTTCCCCGTAGAACAAAAAGACGTTTTTGAGCATGTGCGGCTTGATTATAGCAAATCTCTGCGAAAAAGCAGGCTCAAAAAAACCCCGCCGTGGCGGGGTTTTAGATATCATATCCTTGTTAGAATTTCTCACATATTTCTCCGCCACAATTTGGAAGTGGTCTGAATTGTCCTTCTACTGGTCTTCCGGTTTCTCCTGATCGGATTTTTACGATGGCTGCGGGTGCCTTCATCATTTCTTCGATGATGCCGATTTCCTGTTCTGTTTCTTTTATTTGGATTTTTATTCTCCTTCTTTGTTGTCCGTTTGGTGTTTCGTCTTCGTCTTCACATCTTTCTTTGCAGTTTCTTCGGCATTCTTCTAATTCTTTCATGAGTCTTTCTTTGTCTGCCAATGCTATTGCAAGTGCCTGCTTCAAGCCGTCAATGTTGCCTTCGAGATATCGGAGACTTCGTATTTGTTGTTCAACTTGAGACTCGAGCCTACCGTTTTGTTCTACTAATCCTCTGTTTGTTGCGCTCAATCCATCGTTCTTTCTCAGGAGGTCGCAACCTGAACCTGGTGCACAAATGTTGTTGTCTGCGATGCTTTTCACGGCAACTTTCAACATTTCCCTGTGTGCTTCCTCTAATTCATTAATTGCTTCCTCATTTCCTCTCTCATTTTTATCATCTTGGTCCCCACTATATTTGCTTCTCTTTTCACTTGTCCCTCGCTCGTCTTTTACGTGAATATCCAATTGGCAACCGCCGAGTGCTGTAGCGATCATTCCCGCGCCCAATATCGATATTTTGTTTCCTGAGTTCATAGAGTTTTGTGTGATGAAAATATATAGTGAAGGTTCTTACATTATAGCAAAATGATTTTTTGTCAAGTTTTTGTATTCAATTTTTTATACTGCTTCAGATACACTTCTGTTGTATGAAGTTTCCTCTCATTGTTGTCAATTTCAAGTTGTATGAGTCCGCTTCAGGTGAAGCTGCACTTGCTTTGGCAAAGCTGCATGATGAGGTCGCTCGTGAGCACGGTGCTTCTCTCGCGGTCTGTGTTTCAGCTTTGGACGTTCAGCGAGTTGCTTCCAGTGTTTCTCTTCCTGTTTTTGTTCAGCATGTGGATGCGTGTGATTATGGTGCTTTTACTGGTTTTATTGCTCCCAAAGCTGCGAAAGCTGCTGGAGCTTTTGGAACTTTATTGAATCATGCTGAGCATCGTTTGACGGACGAGCAATTACGTTTGACCCTTGTAAAGTGTCGGGAAGCTGATCTTTTTACTATTGTATGTGCTGAATCAATCGATCGAGCGAAAGTTATTCTGTCTTTTGAGCCTGATTTGATTGCTTTGGAGCCTCCTGAGTTGATTGGTGGAGATGTCTCTGTTTCTACGGCTCGACCTGCATTGATCCAGGAAGCTGTTGCTGCTTTGCCGCCGTCACGATTGTTGGTGGGTGCGGGGGTGAAAAATGGTATTGATGTTGCGACATGCTTGCGATTGGGGGCGTGTGGAGTTTTGCTGGCGTCTGGTGTGACAAAAGCTCAGGATCCAAAAGCAGTTTTGAACGATCTCGTGAAAGGATTTTCTGTATGAATTACAATCTGTTTTTGATGCTGATTCCGCTGACTTTTCCTTTGTATTTGGTGAAGTTTCGAATTGGGGTTTTTCCTGTAACGGTACCGGAAATTCTGGTTTTGCTTGCTGGTCTGTGGTTCGTAGCTCATAACTTGAAACTTGGGAATTGGCGTACTGGTTTACGAGTTCCACGTTCCATGTTCTATGTTCCTATTTTTTTTCTTGCTTTTGCTTTCTTCATCAGTCTTTTTGTTACTCCTCATGATTTTCTTGTCCCTGCGTTGGGTATTGTGAAGAGCTGGTTTGTGATTCCGGTTGTTTATTTTTTCTTATTGTGGCGACAATTTTCGGATGTGCGATCTTTTTACAAAGTGTTTGATTTTTATTCTTTGTCTGCGGTTTTCCTCGCGGGCTGGGGAATTTATCAATATGCAACTGGTCTGTATGCAACGCCTGACATGCGTGCGAGTGGACCTTTTGAATCCGCGAACTATCTTGCGTTTTATCTCGTACCTGCGGCGATGTATTCATTTTTGATGGCTGTACAGACTTTCAAAAATCGTGTTGAAAAATTGATGCTGCGCATGAGTATTGTTTATTTTTTGAGCGCTCTTATTCTTTTCTTTGCTTTGTACCAGACAAAATCGTTTGGTGCTTTTCTGGGCCTTGCTGCTGGTTTTTTTGTGTACTTCATTTTGTATTTTTCTGGGCACTCACATTTTTGGAAAAAATTTTCTGCTGTGTGCGTACTCATTTTTTTTGTTGGAGGAATGTTCTTTGCGACAGGGGATTCGAAGAAATTTGAAGCGCTTTTTCGTTTTCACCAGCAGTCATCTTCTGCTGTAAGGCTTCAAGTTTGGACTGTTGCTGGAGACTTCATCGCACAGCATCCGATTCTGGGTATTGGTCTTGGTACATTTCAAAACTTGTACGAAAAGAATGCTCCTGCGATTCTCGGAGTTGCTCCGTATGAAGCGTCAATGTTGCATCCACATAATGTTTTTTTGATGTTCTGGATTTCTACTGGACTGCTTGGATTGCTCTCATTTTTGTGGCTTATCTGGTGTTTTTTTGCTGCATTTTTTCGTCTTCCTTCCGAGAATAGACTTTTTGGCATGATTCTTTTTGCTCTCATGACCGCGATTCCTGTTCATGGACTTGTCGATACGCCGATTTGGAAAAATGATCTTGCGCTGATTTTCTGGACTCTCTGTGCGGCGATGTTTGGTCTTGTGAAGTCCATGAAAGTGACTGGCATCGTCGTTCCTGGCTTGGGCCTTGGTCGACAATTTGGCTTTCCGACCTTGAATTTGGAGTTTGATGTGGCACCGTTGCTCGACCATGGTGTGTATGCCTGCCGTGCGCGGGGGTCTGTACAAGCTCCTTTTTTACCTGCACTTCTGCATTTTGGCCCTCGTCCGACAATCGATCTCCATCAGCCGACTTTTGAGGTTTTCTTTTTGGAATTTCCTGAGGGTGAGAATATAAAAACTTTGGAAGTGGAAGTTCTCGGAAAACTTCGGGGTGTTTTGAAATATACCTCGATTGAAGCCCTTGCTGATCAGATTCGCAAGGATCGTGAACAGGCTATGGTAGAATACTTCCGTGCTGAATTTCCTTCGAAGTCTCATTTCGGACCATAATCCAATTCGACTTTTTTATCATCGTATTGTGGCGCTCGTGGCGGCGCTTATCTATCGCTCTCCTTCGAAACATTTGCGTGTGATTGCGGTGACTGGGACGTGTGGGAAGACGACGACGTGTCATCTGATTGCCGATATTTTGGCTGAGGCTGGTTACAAAGTTGGGATGGCGACGACAATTGGTTTCCGGATTGGGGATCAGGATTTTGTGAATGATACGAAAATGACGATGGTCGGGCGTTTTGCGATTCAGCGGTTGCTGCGAAAAATGGTGGACAGTGGCTGTACGTATGCGGTGATTGAGGTGACATCGCATGGTTTGATTCAATCTCGTTTGGCGGGCGTGGCGATCGATACGGCGGTGATGACAAATCTCACTGGTGATCATGTCGAATATCATGGTGGTTTCGAAGAGTACAAAAAAGCGAAAGGGAAGCTTTTTGCTCTGGTATCGCGTACTTTTCGAAAAAATGGCGTTCCAAAGAGAATTTTCTTGAATCGAGATGATCCGCATTTCGATTATTTCAACGCATTTTCTGCTGATGAAAAATATACGTATGGTGTGGATTCAACTGATGTCTTTGCCCGGGCAACCGATGTACATTTCGAGGATGGGGGATCGAATTTCAAATTGAGTGGCGTTTCGATGCATTTGAATTTGCCTGGCATTTTCAATGTGTACAATACGACGGCCGCTGCTGCAGTGGCGCTGACAGAAGGTGTTTCTCTCGATGTGATTGTCCGCGCTTTGGCGAAAACTTCGGGGCTTCCGGGGAGGTATGAACATGTTCTGGCTGGCCAAGATTTTCCTGTGTGTGTCGATTATGCTCATACGCCTGAGGCGTTGGAAGGTTTGCTGAAAGTGTATCGTGATGCGACGAAAGGAAAATTGTTTGTGGTTTTTGGTTCAACCGGCGGCGGTCGCGATAAAGCGAAACGTTCTGTGATGGGGAAAGTTGCTGATGAATATGGTGATGTTGTCATCGTGACCGATGATGATCCGTACAGTGAAGATCATTGGAGCATTGTGAATGATGTCGCGCGAGGTGTGAGTCGCAAAGAAGGTGAAAACTTTTGGAAGATTGCGAGCCGGAAGCGTGCGATCGAATATGCCCTTTTTCTGGCGCAAAAAGGTGATTGCGTTGTGATCGCCGGAAAAGGATGTGAGCCGGTGCAGATGATTTTCGGGGAACGTCGTAAATGGGATGATCGCGATATTGTTCGTACATTTTTTGCGCGGTGATTTTTATGATTCCAGAAATTTTACTCATTGATAAAGATCGCGGCATGAGTTCTTTCGATGTGATTCGAATTTTGAAAAAGAAATTTCCTCGCGGGACGAAGATTGGTCACAGTGGAACGCTTGATCCGCTTGCGACAGGATTGCTTGTGATTGGCCTCGGGAAGGGGACTAAGCGACTTGCTGAATTTCTGAAACTTCCGAAACGGTACGTTGCGGAGGCGACTTTTGGGATGACGTCTTTGACGTATGATGCTCAGGGTCCTTTTACGACGGTGGTTTCTGAGAGTGATTTATTGCTGTCGCCGATTTCTGTTTCTGTTGTTGAAACTGTAATTTTAGAAAATTTTCTCGGAGAAATTTCTCAAACACCGCCTGATTTTTCTGCGGTGCATGTGAACGGTGAGCGCGCGTATGAGATCGCGCGTCGTGGAGAAAAAGTGGTTTTGGAACCGCGAAAAGTAACGATCACATCGTGCGATGTCGTCTCGTGTATATGGCCGAAATTGGTCTTGGACGTGCGATGTTCATCGGGGACGTATATCCGCAGTCTCGTCCACGATCTGGGTGCAAAACTCGGGTGCGGTGCCTACATGAGCAATCTACGCAGAGTTTCTGTGGGCGACTATCATGTCGATAACGCTCACAAAATTTCTGAATTTATGGCATAATTTCCTGCGATGCATTTCCAACAATTTCTTTTGATTTTTGGTTTTTCTTTTCTGCTCACGCTTGCGCTGACTTTCGGTGCGACAAAATTTTTTCCGAAATGGGGTTTGCTCGATCGTCCGGCGAGATATGGGCTTTCTCGAGCGCCAATTCCGTATTATGGTGGACTTGCGATTTTCCTGGGATTTTTGATTTCGGTGCTCGTTTTTGTGCGAATAGATTCTGCATTTTTGTCGGTCTTGGTTTCGCTTTCTTTGCTGATGATTGTGAGTTTTCTCGATGATCTCTTTTTTCTCCCGGCTATTTTTCGCTTGTTCGTGCAGGTTTTGGCTGGAGTGATTTTGGTTGCTGGAGGCATCGGCATCCATTCCATCACGAATCCTTTTGGTGCGGCTTTTTTGTTGGATACGGTTCAGTTTTCTCTTTTTGGTCATGTGATTTTTTTGTGGAGTGCACTTTTCACAGTTTTCTGGATTGTGCTTTTCATCAACAGTATGAATTTTTTGGATGGCGTTCCGGGATTGGTGAGCGGCGTGAGTTTCCTCGCGAGTCTCACTATTTTTTTCCTGAGCATTCGTTCGGGACAGACTGTCGATCAGACGATTACATCTGTAACGAGTTTGATTTTAGCCGCATCGGCACTTGCTTTTTTTATCTTTGATTTTCCGAAACCGAAAATTTTGATGGGGGATAGTGGGAGTGTCATTCTCGGATTTCTCATCGCTGTTCTCGCGATTTTTTCTGGTGGGAAAATTGCGACAGCTTTTCTCGTCATGGGATTTCCTTTGCTTGATGCGCTTTTCACGATCATTCGTCGTCTCGTCAAAAAACAGTCGCCGTTTCGTGGCGACCTCGGACATTTGCATCATCGGTTTTTGAAAGCAGGATTCAGTGAGCGAAAAACGGTTTTGATTATTTGTTTGATTGCGGCGATTTTTGGCTCAGTGTCCGTGTTTCTGGGAACGCAGCAAAAAATGATTGCACTCTTTGTTTTGCTATTTATTATGAGTGGAATTCTCTGGATTTTTTTCAAAAAGAATTCGTCCTAATCGTATCATTGTCGCACCTTCCTCGATTGCGATTTCGTAATCATCGCTCATTCCCATGGATAGTTCTGCAAGTCGGAGTGAGTCCGCGAGTTTTTTCATCGTGCGGAACATTTCACGATTTTCTTCTGGATTTTTGACTGCTGGAGGGATGGTCATGAGACCGAGAATGCCCACGCCCGAGAGTTTTTTCCACTCCGAAAGTTTCTTCTGTATTTCTTCGGGAGAGAATCCGAATTCTTTTTCTGGGTCGGTTTTGACTTGCAGGAGGATTTTTTGAACTTTGTTTTTTTGCTCCGCGGTAGTGTTTATTTTGAAGAGAAGTTTTTCGCTGTCGACGCTGTGAATGAGTGCGATTTCGTGGGAGAGGAGTTCTTCGACTTTATTACTCTGGAGATGGCCTATGAAATGATGTTCGAGTCCTTGTTGTTTGAAGAGTGGAATCGTTTTCAAAAAATGCTGGACAGTGCTCCAGCCGAGATTTGCAAAACCTTCTGCGATAATTTTTTCTATACTGTCATGATCCGCATATTTGACTGCGGCGATGCACTGTACGTGCGGTGGAATCGTGATCATCGAGGTTTATTGTAGTACTTGCGCCTTAAAATTTCGAGTTTGTATTACGATTTGTGCTGCTTCCAGGAATATGTTTTCTATTGCTGCTTTTGCCATGTCGTCCGGGCTTGGAACTGCTCCCCCCTTGTTCTTTATTGTTCCTTCCATAAGGAGGTGTTTTTCCCCCGATGCAGTTTTTATTAGATGTGCAATGATATTGAAACTGCATTTTGGTGAGCCATTTTCTGTCTCAATTTTTCCGCTCAGATGCAGGTCCATTGAATAATCTTCGTCTATTTTGTGTTTTTCGTTGTGTGTTGGATTGCCAAATAATTTTGGCACGCAGTGAAAAATGTAGATTGAATGACGGTTGTATTTTTCGCAGAGACTAGTCCACTCTTCTGGAGTGATTTCTATGTCCTGGAGCGTTATGTTTCCTTCGAGGAGTTCTCGTTCTGTGCGTACTAATTCTCCCTTTTTTTCTTCTGAAACTTCATCATTTTCTAGTATACTTCTTAAGTTTGTACTGATTTCTTTTGTCATTCCCTGATAGTTGTGTTTTTTACATATCTCTCTCCAGCTTTCCCATGTGAGTTCCAAATCTTCGGGCTCTATGAATCCTTGCCACAATCCGTCTTCGATATCGGCGAGACATCCTTGGACCATTTTTGAATCTCCTGGACTTTTTTCTACTTCGGCGAGAGACTCTTCCCCGATTAATTTCCGTGTCATGTGAAACATTTCATTTTTTTTCCTGAAGGCTCTGGTCCACGAGCGAAATCCTTCTGCTGGGTCTTTTTCTTGAACAATATTTACGGAATTCATGATGTGATTTTATTAAGGTTTTTTATTTTAACACCTTCTTTATTTTTTGCAAGCAATTTGGTGCTGTGAGTCTTGGATTCTTGCTCTTCGTGTATACTCTTATTCCATGGATCTCGTCGCCGACATCAAGTCTCATATCAACGTCGAAGACCTCGTGTCTTCGTATGTGCAATTGAAGCGGGTTGGGAAGAATTTCAAGGGGCTTTGTCCTTTTCATACCGAGAAATCGCCGAGTTTTTATGTGAGTGCAGAGAAGCAGCTTGCGTACTGCTTTGGCTGTCAGCAGGGCGGTGATATTTTCCAATTTTTCCAGTTGATCGAAGGAGTGGATTTTTCGGAAGCTTTGAAGATGCTTGCGGAGCGGGCGGGTTTGGATTATGCGCAATATCGTTCGACGATGCAGAAAATGCCGTCGAAGAATGAGAAACAGATTTTGCTTGATGCGCATGAGAAGGCGACGGCTTTTTTCGAAACGCAACTTTGGGAAACTTCCGCTGGGGCGACGGCACTGGAATACATCCGCGGTCGCGGACTTTCTGATGAGACGATTCGTCGGTTCCGGATTGGTTTTGCGCCGGATTCTTTTGATGCGCTTTATACTTTTCTTTCGCATGAGAATATTTCGAAAACTTCTTTGATTGAATCGGGTTTAGTGATTTCCAAAGATACTTCTGGGGATCGTGTTTACGACCGTTTTCGATTGCGTCTCATGTTTCCGATCAAGAACGCTCAGGGACAGATTGTGGCTTTTGGTGGTCGTGCGTTGAAGAAAGATATGGAACCGAAATATCTGAATTCTCCGGAGACAATTCTCTATCACAAGAGTGAAATTTTGTATGGATTTTTCGATGCGAAGAATGTGATTCGCGAGAAAGGTGCGCTCCTCGTCGAGGGTTATATGGATGTGATTGCGTGTCATCAGGCTGGTTTTACCCAGGCGGTGGCCACTTCCGGGACGGCGCTCACAGCGCAACAGGTGCAGATGATTCATCGTTTGCACGATCGTTTTTATTTCTGTTTTGATCGGGACAATGCGGGCTGGGAAGCGTCGAAGAGGGGATTCCTTCAGGTTTTACCGATTGCTGGAATTGTGAGAGTTGTAGAAATTCCTAGCGGGAAAGATCCGGATGAGTGTATCAAGGAATCTCCTGAAGCTTTTACTGAAGCGCTCGAGAAGGCTCGACCGTTCTTCGATGTCTATCTCGACCGACTTTTTCAGCAGTATGCGAGTATCGACAGTGAATCGGCGCCGAAAATTTTGGCTGAGGTGATTCCGATGTTGCAACAGATTCAGAGTCAGGCGTCGCTCGATTTCCTCGTGCGTGATATCGCGAAGCGCTTGAATGTACGTGAGGCAAGCATTTATGATGCCCTGAAGCGCGATCGCCAATCCATGCGTGCGTCTGTGACACGATCTGGAAAAAAAGATGTTTCTGAAAAACTCCAGGAGTCACTTTCTGTTCCTGATCCTTTGACAAAACCACTTCTTTTTCCTGAAGAGATCCTTGTTGCTGTCTTTTTTCGTTTTCCTGAAAAAATCGATTTGGTGAAACAGCATTTTCCTCTCGATTTCCTGACTGGTCAGTATCGCGACGTTTTTACATTTATTTTTGAACATGGGATTGCTCTCCTCACCGATTCTTCGGTTTTGGTGAATTTTTCTGAGGCGATTCGAAGCAGAATCTGTTTCCTTTCTTTTTATGCAGAACAGCGTTATGATCTCTTCCCGGAAGAGGAGTTCAAAGACGCTCTTGACAAAATCTGGATAAATCACAAAAATGCTCAGGTGAAAGCTTTGGAACAAGCTGTTTCGAAACACTTGAAAGAAGGAAGAAAACAGGAAGCGATCGCGACGGCAGATCAAGCGTTGAAGCTCAGAAGTTCATTGGAAAAAGATAAATTTTCGTTCTCCCCTCAGGGGACTTCGCCTACATCCTAAAATTCCACTTATGGCTCGCACGAAAAAGTTTATTGTTCAGCCTTCCGACGATCGTTTGGCTCAGTTTTCAAAAGAAGTTCAGGAACTCGTCGAGAAAGGTCGGAAGCAGAATTTCGTGACACAGCAGGAATTGCTCAAAGCGATGCCGAATATTGAGAATGATTTACTCCTTTTGGATGAGATTTACACTCTCTTTTTGGATTTGGGGATCGAGGTGATTGATATGAAAGAGGCGGAATCGCTCATTTGGAAAACGGAAGAGAAGTCTGAAGATGATGCAGATGCGAAAAAAACTGAAGCGGTGAAGAAAAAATCGGGTAAGACAAGTGAGGCTGACTATAAAGAAATTGCGAATGATTCGATTCGTTTATATTTGTGTGAAATCGGAAAATATCCTTTGTTGACTGGTAAAGAAGAGATTGATCTTGCGCGCAGAATTCATAAAGGAGACCAGACTGCAAAAGGTCAGCTCGCTCAGGCAAATCTTCGTCTCGTTGTGAGTATCGCGAAGAAGTATATCGGTCGTGGACTTTCTTTCTTGGATCTCATTCAAGAGGGAAATATCGGCCTGTTTCGCGCGGTGGAGAAATTTGATCCGAATCGAGGATTTAAATTTTCGACGTATGCGACGTGGTGGATTCGTCAGGCGATCACACGTGCGATTGCCGATCAGTCTCGTACGATTCGTATTCCGGTGCACATGGTGGAGACGATCAATAAGCTTACTCATGCACAACGACGTCTCGTGCAGGAGCTCGGTCGTGAGCCGCTTGTCGAAGAGCTCGCTGCGGAAATGGATATGGATGTGAAGAAAGTGCGACATATTCTCAAGATTTCCCAGGATATCGTGTCTCTCGAAGCTCCGGTGGGAACTGAAGAAGATAGCAAGCTTGGAGATTTTATCGAAGATGATGAAGCGCTCAGTCCTGCAGAGGCTACCAATCGACAATTGCTCAAAGAAAATATTCGTGAAATGCTCCAGTATTTGACGCCTCGTGAACGCAAGATTATCGAAATGCGTTTTGGGCTCAAGGATGGCGTCGGACACACACTCGAAGAAGTCGGAAAAGAGTTTCGTGTGACTCGTGAACGTATTCGTCAGATTGAGGCGAAAGTTCTCCAGAAATTGAAAGAACATCCGACGAGCATATCGATTCGACCTTGAGGTCGAATCGAACATGTGACGTGTGACTATTAACTTGTGACATCCTACATCCTACATCCTAAATCCTAAATCCTATCTATGAAAAAAACTTCTTCCGATTCTGCTCAGACAAAATCTTCTTCTCAGGGCGATGGTACTGCTGGTGAAGAGCGAGTGATTATTGTGACGAAAGACGGTTACGACAAGCTTCTTCAGGAACTTGAGTATTTGAAGAATGTGAAACGTCGAGAAGTTGCAGAACGTCTCCAGGAAGCTATTTCTTATGGTGATCTTTCTGAAAACTCTGAGTATGAAGATGCAAAAAATGAACAAGCTTTTGTGGAAGGTCGTGTTCTCGAACTTGAAGACAAGATTAAGCATGCAAAAGTGATCGAAGAGAAGCAGAAAAAAACCGCAATGGTTCAGCTCGGAAGCAAAGTTGGCATCAAGCAGGTCGGTCATCAGACTGTTCGTGAATTCACGATTGTGGGTTCCACGGAAGCGGATCCGACGAGACATCGTATTTCGAACGTTTCTCCTGTTGGCACAGCGATTATGGATGGGCGTGTTGGCGACCACATCAAAGTGACTGCTCCTTCAGGTATTATCGAATACGAGATTATGAAGATCGACTAGGGGACATGTGACTATTGACTTGTGACTTTCAATACTTTTTTGTCGTATATTTTTTCTGCATCGGACTTTCTTTGAACTGCTCGCGCATCATAGGGAGTTTTTTGCGGTAGTCGCGGACGTGTTTCCAGATGCTGTAGAGTGCGTATGCGAGAATCATGATCATGACGAATCGAGCTCCTACAAGAGGAAATCTTTCGTACCTGGCTCCGATATTGAGCAGGATGAGAAATCCTATCCAGAAACATTTTGCAGGAACATCGGCCATGAGTTTTCGAAATGCTCGATCTTCTTTTCTTTGTCTCAAGAATCTCATTGTGAGAAATCCTGCTGCGATCAGCAGAACTGCGAGGATTATGAGTGGGATATAGAAGTTGAAGGGGCTTCCAGGAATTGGGCGGAAAAGGTAGTCAAGAATGAACATTGTTGTCGGGATTAGAAATTTGGTTTTTATTATATCTCATCGTAAGAAAAACTCCAGCGATGATGATTCCCGTGAGTGCGATCCATTGTTCCATGCGGAGATCGAGGAACATGGCGGTCTCCTCTCCCCGAGTAAATTCTTCTAAAAATCGCATGATTCCGTAGCTCAGTCCTATCCAAAGCCCCATTTCTCCTGGTTCTTTGAACTTTTCTTTGAGGAAAAGAGTGAGGAAGGCGATGAAAAGAATTGTTGTATAGAGGGTTGCGTAGAGCTGTGAGGGATGGATGGGGAGTGTGTATGGGATGTTGAAATTTTGGAATGCCATGCCCCATGGGAGGCTCGTTTCTTTTCCGTAATTGATGCCTTCCAGAAAGGCTCCAATATTTCCGAAAATGAGTCCTGCGAGGAGCGAAAGGAAGAGCATATCCATCCACTTTTGGAATGATTCTTTTTCTTTTTTGCAGTAGCGATAGATGGCGAATACGACGCCGAGAACTCCGCCCCAAAAACTCAGACCTTTGTCCCAGAAACTGATGAGGCTGATCGGCGTTGCGAGGCTTATGTCCGTGAAATAATCCTGGTGGTTGAATGCCACATAGATGATTCTGGCTCCTATGAGACCATAGATGAGAATTTGGAAGAAATGTTCAGTGATGAAGGCGACTTTGAGTTTGTTGCGGACAGCAAATTTTATGAAACTACTCGCAGTGACGAAGAACGCGAGCGCGACACAGACCCAGAGGGAAGAAACAGCGATGGATCCGATTTCGAAGAGGGCGGGGTACATGCGAGAGGATTTAGGATGTAGGATTTAGGAAAATTATGTCAGATTCAAAATAATAAATGTTGATACTACCAGCACCAAGATTGTCGCTATTATTGCCGCAAAAGTACTGTTTGGGAATATCATTTTTTTGGTTTTGGCGATGATGTAGGTACAGAAGATGATCGTGAGGAGTACTGTGAAGTTTTTTGTCGTGGAACCTCCCATCATTTTTTCGATGCTGGTTGGGAGGAATTTGTAGCGGATAAGTATGGCGTAGATCACGTAGAAGAAAAGCACCCAGCCGAGGAGCTGAAGAAGTTCTTCTTTGGTTCTTTCCCAGAGTGATTTTTCTTCTTTGAGTTCTTCTTCTTCGCTATATTTTCTTTTGATGTCGTCGAGTTCGTTTTTGAGTGCTTCTTTTTCCCCGCCGAGCTGTTTGATGCTTTCTTTGATTTCGTCTCGAAGTTCCGGAGATTTTTCGGTTATGAGGAGTTTGTAGTAAGAGAAAATTTCTCGTGAGAGGAGGCTTATTTTTTCTTTTCTGCCACTAATTTCTGGTGGTTCTGTGAGTGCGTCTTCGATGAAACTCAGAACTGGCCATATAATTCTTCCGCTTCCTGTTGCGCCTTTTTCAGCGATTTCATTTTTTTCTTTCCATTCTTTGATGGCTTGGAGGATCTGTTGTCTCCAGCTCGTTTGAATTTTTTCTTCACGTAGATCGGTCATTAATTTTTTGAATTCCAGTTTCGTCTTTTCTTCTCCCGCTTTTGACTCGATACGAATAAGGAGTTCTTCGCCGAGATGACGGATGTACTCGATGTTCGAGCTTGCTTTCAGACGAATCAGGCGATCGATTTTTCCTTGAATCTCTTTTTTCTCTTCTGGATTCATTTTTTCTCCTTCTTTTTGCATGAATATTGTTGCTTTTTCGATCAACTCGCCAATGTGTTTTTGCACGTATTTTTCTTTTTCTTCTTGCTCTTTTTGCATCGCCAAAATATTTTCATCTGGTTTCTCTGCGGATGATTCTTTTTTGATTTCGGTGTAGAGATCGACAACCCCAAGGTTTTTTTGTTCTTCCTGAATATCGAGTCCTGCTGAGGCTTCCCAGATTTTTTCGACGGTGAAATGATATTCTCTGACGAGTCTTTTGAACGCTTCGAAACGATTTTCTCCAGCGATATTTCCGATAATTTTCCGGCCACTTTTGTCGATGGCTTCGAACTCAAATTTCTTCGTTTTCCCCAGCATTTCTTCTGCAGTTTCGGCATTAATCACAACCATATCGAGCACCGGAAAGCCTAGTTTATTGAGCTCGTCCCGTGCGATATTTTCGTTCTCTCCGTCGATAGTCCCTGTCAACTTTTTCCCTTCTTTGTTGACGATGGTGTAACTAAATTTCATAGTTGTATGGCTGCTTCGATGAATCCAGCGAAGAGTGGATGCGGTTTCGAAGGCCTGCTCAGGAATTCTGGATGAAATTGTGATCCGATCATGAATGGATGATCTTTGATTTCTGCAATTTCGATCAGATTCTGTTTCGGATTGATTCCTGAGAAAATCATGCCTTTTTCTTCCAGCCGTTCGCGGAATTCGTTGTTGAATTCATAGCGATGGCGATGCCGCTCTTCGACCATTTCTTCTCCATAGAGTTTATACGTTTTTGTTCCTTTTTGTAATTTACACGGATGAATTCCGAGTCGTAATGTTCCGCCTTTTTC